>WNGK01000492.1_pt1 | contig 40112 bp, 33 predicted proteins | sample 5400601 | NCBI WGS metagenome assembly WNGK01 (sample SAMN13153376, study PRJNA577476) | soil metagenome | isolation source: 60 cm soil or saprolite under Garry oak tree replicate 1 | place: USA:California | collected 2016-06-15 | reverse complement strand
CGCCACGGAAAGAAAAAACTCTCACGCAAAAACGAAAACCCGATCAGCCACGCAACCGCACCTCGCGAAACGATCTCGTAACTCCCCATTCCAACAAAATTCATTTCTCTTCTGCCAAGCGGTGAGAAATTAGGGCTAGTGCGTCACTTTCCTGGGAACTCGTAGCGAATCCCAACTCGCGCCAGAATGGGTGGCCCCAGATTGACAATGGGCGGCACCGACGCGACGGCATATCGCTGATTAAGCAGGTTTTCAGCCGCTATGTAAACCGTCAGACCGCCTCGAAGCTGGCGTCCCGCAAAAAGATCCATCACGTAATAGTGGTCGAGGGGCAATGTATTCAGGTCGTCGTCATATTGCAGGCTGGCATAACGACCCTGCACGCTGAGCATGATTCGCTCTGGTCTCCAGTACCGGGCCTCCCAGGTGAACTGGTGCCTGGGGACCTCGGGCACGTTCTTCCCAACCAAAGCTGCGGACGAATCCACGACCGTGGCATGCACGTACTGATATCCGCCTGAAATCTCGATGAAGCTGCAGAGATGCACCACGCCGTCTAGTTCTGCGCCCAGTGACCTAGTGCGGCCCAGGTTTTGGCGCTGCCGCGTGATCAAGGTTGGCGGAAGCGGCGGCGGCGTCACACTCAGCGTGACATTTGTGACCGGATCAACTATGTCGCTCCAGAAGAGGGTAGCGCGCGATTCGAGTTTGCCTCTGAGCGTAGTTGCTTTCAAACCAGCCTCGGCGCCGGTAAGCCTCTCGGCGCGAAGCATCGGATTGCTGTTGGTGACCGTGATCCCTTGACGGAAGCTTCGATACAACTCATTCAACGTTGGCGCCCGAAAAGCGCGATAGCCGGACAATGACAATGACAAATTGCTGGTCAGTGCCCGGATTAGCGACAGCCGTGGACTGAAAGCGGTTTCGCTGCGATCCGCAAAGGTCTTGGTGGCTGCCGCCCCGGAAGGAATCGCTATCCGCACCGTGCTGCCCTTGAAATTGCGCCAATCATCCCAGCGTACTCCAACGATGAAAGTCCATTTGCTGCCGAAACGAAAAATATCCTGGCCGAAAATTCCGGTGGAGCGCTGCCGACCCCCGGCAATGTTGTCGGCTGGAACCAGGACCAGTTGCTCGTCGCTTGCGCCCATAACTTCTTGCGCATCAAGCCCCGCGCTCAGCGTATGCCCCCGCAGCACATGATTCCACTGCGCCGCGGTGCCTAACTGCTGCGATGGAACGTGCTGGATGTCGGTGCGCGTTTCCGTACTGCGATTCGTAGCGATGGACGAAAACGTCTGATCGTACCCCTGCGCCAGCCCAAATACCCGAGCTGTGATCGAGTCCTGCCTGCCCAACGCGGCGTTGATCCCCGCGATGCCAGATCCGCTTCCGGTGCTGTTGTAGGTGAGCGGAGTGCCGTTGTTCTTGGATTCATCAAAAAAACTGCCACGCAGGAATGCTCGCCCACTTTCAGAAATTCGATATCCAACCGCGGCGTCAACCGCGGCGTGCTTGGAATTTGCCAGCGTGTCCACCGGTCCGCGCTCCGATGAGAGGACGAGAATGTATCCGTCGGTGCGCGACATGCCGGCTGCCGCTTCCAGGTCCCAGCGTGAAATCGCAGTGCCGGTCCAGACGGAAAGGTCTGGAGTGTCTTCAGTGCCGTAAGAAGTGTCAATCGAAAGCGCCGGGCCTTTGGGAACCCGGCTGAGGAATTGCACCACGCCGCCCAGCGCATCGCTGCCGTATAAACTCGACGCGCCGCCACGAACCACTTCCACGCTCGAGAGTTCGGTGCGAGGACTGCGATCCCAATAGACCCAGCCGCCGAACGGGTCCACCATTGGAACGCCATCTTCGAGCACCAGCGCCCGGCTGGGTCCACTCGCACCCAGCCCGCGAAGGGAAACTCCCTGCGTAGTCGGATTCGCCACTCGGCTGCTGGAGCGCCGGAATAAAGAAAATCCCGGCACCTGGCGCAACAGGTCGTCCAAAGTCAATGCCGGATTGGCGTCTATATCAGTTGGCGAAAACAGCACCGCGCTGCCCGGAACTTCCGACAGCTTCATCTCGGAACGGGTTGCCGAGACCACGACTTGTTCGCTCTGTGCCAGCCCTCGCAGGACAACGGTGAGCTGAACAGTTTCCGATGTCGCAGTCCACTGCTGTTCCGCAGGAGCAAAAGAGTTCGCCGTGACCCTCACATTTCCTGCAAGGTCCGTGACAGCAGAGAATACAAAGCGGCCGGCCGGCCCTGTCTTCGTGGACTGCGCGGAATGCGGCGAACGCAGCGTGACTTCAGCGCCGGCGACCACAGCCCCGGTCGTATCTCGTACAGTTCCAGCTACTGTGAACTGCTGCGCTGTGGCGAACGTCCAGGATGCAGAAACCAGCAGGCACAGCGCGGCTGCTCGATGAACTAAGCCAACAAGCCTAGCAGTCAACGACCCCACGTTTTAGCTCCCCTGCGTGTGACGAGTGAAGTATTAGGAGAGTACACGATTCAGATTTGTCGAGCCAAGCTCGGCCTAGCGCTCCCGTTCGAAGCGATAGCGGCCCCCGAGAGTGTGGGCAACGGACTCTGCAACTCTCAAGAACGCGCGTCCGGCGTGAGAAAGCGTCGCCGACTGCCGGTAGATGAGCCGCAGTTTGCGGTGCACATTCAGCTCCTGCACCGGAATGCGTATCAGCTCGCCGCGGGCAATCTCATCCTCCACGCTGATTTCCGGCAAGAAGGCGACCCCGTTGCCCATCGCCACGAACCGCTTGATGGCCTGCAGGGTGGGCAGTTCAAGCCCCATGTGCAGCGGAGTCTTGTATTTCCTGAACGCCTGGATCACCTTCTCGCGATACGGCGACGACACGATGTGCGCGACAAACGTTTCCGCGCCCAGTTGCTGGATGCTGACCCGCGACTCCCGCGCCAGCGGATGTTGCGGCGGCACCACAAAAATCAACTCGTCCGAATACACCACTACCGACGTCAGCTCCGGGTCCTGCGGGTCATAAGTGAGCACGCCAAATTCGCATTTGCGGCGCAGAACATCGTCCGGAATCTGGCTTCCCAGCGACCTGTGCACCATGATCCGAATCGATGAATGCAGCCGCTGAAAGTCCGCCAGCACCCGCAGAAGATAAAGCGCGGTGAATTCGTTCGCGCCGACGACGAGTTTTCCGGTCTGCAACTCCCGGAGTTCCACCAGCGCCTCGAGCGCGTTTTCCCGCAGGTTGATCAGCCGCTCAGCGTATTCCTGCAGCACCCGGCCGGCGTCGGTGAGCTGTCCGTCGCGAGCCGAGCGGTCGAACAGAGGCTCGCCGATTTCCGTCTCTAGTTTCCGGATTGCCTGGCTCACCGCCGATTGCGTACGATAAAGCTTATCCGCGGCGCGCGAAAATCCCCCTTCGCGCGCAACTGCTAGAAAAACTTCCAGTTGGGAAAGATCCATGTCCGTTCCATTAGGCAAACTCTATGCTACATAAGTGGCACTGATTGTATCAGCGTAACTTACTTGATTAAGAAAAATTATAAGCTTCTCTAGGCGCGGAGCGGACGGTACGATTCAACAAAGAACTTACGTTAAAGGGAGTGGGTTTCATGGACAACGCCAGCGCCAGAATCACGATTTTTGATACGACTTTACGAGACGGGGAGCAGTCCCCGGGCTGCAGCATGAATGTGCAGGAGAAAGCCCGCCTGGCCCGGCAGTTGGACCGCCTGGGTGTGGATGTGATCGAGGCCGGATTCCCCATTGCGTCGGATGGCGACTTTGCCGCCGTGCAAGCCGTGGCCGCCGCGGTGCCGCGGCCGGTGATTGCGGCATTGGCCCGAGCTGCCCGGCACGACATTGAACGCGCTGCCCAAGCCCTGCAGTCGGCCATTCGCCCGCGTATTCACGTGTTTCTTGCGACCTCCGATATCCACTTGCAGCACAAGCTGCGAATTTCGCGCCAGCAAGCCTTGGAGCAAGCGCGCGACTCGGTCCGCCTGGCGCGGACATTCTGCAATGACGTGGAGTTCTCGCCCGAAGACGCCACCCGCACCGACCCCGAGTTTCTGTTTCAGGTGTTGGAAGCGGTCATAGAAGCCGGCGCGACCACTGTAAACATTCCCGATACCGTCGGCTACACCGTCCCCGCCGAATTTGGCGAGTTAATTCGCAACATCCGCCAGCGTGTGCGTGGCGCCGAAGGGGTCGTCATCTCGGCGCATTGCCATAACGATCTTGGTTTGGCAGTGGCGAATTCACTGGCTGCGGTTGCCGCCGGCGCGCGCCAGGTTGAGTGCACCATCAATGGCATCGGCGAACGCGCCGGCAACGCCTCGCTCGAAGAGATCGTAATGGCCGTCCGCGTCCGCGCCGATCAATATCCGTACCACACCGGCATCGCCAGCGAGCACCTCTATCCCACCAGCCAGATGCTGGAGGAGATTACGGAAATCCCGGTGCAACCGAATAAAGCCATCATAGGCCGCAATGCCTTCGCGCACGAGGCCGGCATTCACCAGGACGGCATGTTGAAGAACCGCCTGACCTACGAAATCATGACTCCGCAATCGGTCGGAGTCCCGGACTCGAAGCTGGTTCTCGGCAAGCACTCCGGACGCCACGCCCTCAGCCTGCGCTGCGATCAGCTCGGCTATCATTTCGAGCGCCGCGAACTAGATGAGATCTATCGCAAATTCGTGATCCTCGCCGACCACATCAAGCACGTTCACGATCACCACTTGCTCGGCCTGATCCACGAGGCCTATGGTGAGACCCATCGCATTCCGCCAGGACGCGTCGAAGCCGAGAGGGCGGTAGCCGCCGCCGCGAACGCCGAGGGCCGCAGATTGTTTCCAGTTGTGTTGCCCACGGATTTCAGCGCCGCCAGTCTGCCCGCCAACCCCAGTTCCGAACACCATTCGGACCAGGAAGATTATCTCTGGGGTGTGTGAGGACCCTATCCGCATCCATCGCGCGAGATCAGGAGGAAGGCACGGAGAGCCAAGATCGTCATCTCTGGCATGGTGTGTGATCATTGCCTTCGGCGCATATTTCTACCGTTTGCCCATAGAGGCGTGGTTGTGGCACGTCCGCCACGGGACCACAATAACCATTGGTAGTTACGTTGTGCCAGTGCCAGCAAACTGGGTACGTGCAGGATGAGGGCGGTGGAATCCAGTTACTGTTTAGGCTTGATACCAGTGATCACTCTCCGCGCAAACGGATTAAAGTCCACAGCGTGATATCGCTTGATGTTTTGGCAAAGGCAATGACGGACCAAGATCTGGCTTTCGTGTTGTCCCGCGAAAAAGAGGCCATGGAAAGGCAGGGGATACACCCGATCTTGGAGCGCACCCTCAACCTCGAGGGTGTATCACTCTCGTGCATAGGAGACACCACTACCCTAAACTCAAAAGGCATCTTCGATATTGAGCCGATTTCGTGGACTTGCATATCCCCCGGGGGGCCTAAAGTAGGAATGCAGGCCAGCGAGCCCGATTTCGATGAGGTCTGGGACATCGGTTCGCATATTCGAAAAAAATCATAAAGTCCGCTTGTGTGTGACGAGTCGGCGCAGCCTCCTATGCTAATCCCCATCACAACTCTCCCCGGCGACGGACTCGGCCCCGAGGTCACGGAGCAGGCAGTCCATAGCTTGCAGGCCGCGGCGGAGAGTTTTGGCCATGAGATCAGAGTCACCGAGAAAAACGTTGGCGGCGCTGCGTTGGTTGCCAGCAACGATCCTCTTCCCGCCGACACCATCCAGACCTGCCTGGCTTCGGGCGCGGTGCTGCTGGGCGCTGTCGGAGGCCCGGCGTTCGACCGCTATCCCTCAAAACTTCGCCCCGAAGCAGGCTTGCTCCGGCTGAGGAAAGAACTGGGTGTATTCGCTAACCTGCGACCTGCCGTCTGCATTCCGGGGTTGGAAGGTTTGTCGCCGCTGCGCACAGAAATCGTCCGCGGAACCGACGTGATGATTGTGCGCGAACTGCTCGGCGGAATTTATTTTGGCGAGCGATCCACCAGCGGCAATGAAGGCGACGGCAGCCGCCGCGCCGTGGACAGCATGGCTTACAGCGAACCGGAGATTGAGCGTATCGCGCGCATCGCATTCGATCTCGCAGGCAAGCGACGCAAGAGAGTCACGTCGGTGGATAAAGCCAACGTTCTCGACTCCTCACGCCTGTGGCGTGACGTGGTCAACCGAGTCGCGAAAGACTTTCCGGAAATCCAGCTTTCGCACATGTATGTGGACTCAGCCGCTATGGCCCTGGTCTCCCGCCCCGCGGATTTTGACGTCATCCTCACCGAAAATATGTTTGGCGACATCCTGTCCGATCAAGCCGGAGCGGTGGTTGGCTCACTTGGACTTTTGCCCTCGGCCAGCATCGGCGGGAAAGTAGGGCTCTACGAACCGATTCACGGCTCCGCCCCCGACATTGCCGGGAAGGGCATTGCGAATCCTCTAGGCGCGATTCTGTCTGGTGCCCTGCTGCTGCGCCATTCTTTCCAGTTGGAGGCCGAAGCCGCGGCCATCGAGTCTGCGGTGAAAGAAGTGCTGGCTGCGGGCTATCGCACAAAAGATCTGGCGGCGGCAGGGCAGGCGGCCGTCGCCACCAAAGAAATGGGCGAACTAGTTGCGGGCCGCGTACGGAGTGCGAAACCCGTTCTCCAACAAAATTGAAGCGTCCTTGGCGGACGCTTCATCTTTACGTCTGTCTCTGTTGCATCAATCCGGCGGGCACCTTTATCGGCTCGGTCACAAAAGGAGCACTTCATGAGCGATGGACTGAAATCGCAGTCGTGCGGTCTGACTGTACTTCGCATAGTCGTGGGAATTGTTTTCGTAATGCACGGATATCAAAAAGTCCACGTTTTCCACCTGCAAGGCATTACCGGCATGCTTTCCCATCTCGGCATACCTCTTCCGGCGGTTTTTGCGGTTATTCTCACAGTGGTGGAATTGCTGGGTGGAATTCTGCTAATAACCGGCCTTGCGACCAGGATTCCAGCCCTCCTGCTTGCTATAGACATGTTGGTCGCGCTCATTACCGTCCACATGAAACATGGATTCTTCGCGCCTGCCGGAATCGAACTTCCGTTCACCCTTCTTGGGGCCGTGATTTGCCTGGCGATTTCGGGCGGCGGAGCGTTCTCGCGGAAGGGGCTTTGATCAAATAGGCCGCGGCCTGTTCTAACTCGCGCGCGTCTTTCCAAGAACGCCCGTTTATAAGTTGAGAAAAAATACGGGCGCCATAGATGCCAGAGCTGCTCCGGTTTGCAGCGCAAGCACGTACAACGTCGGTCTCGGAGCGCGAGGAAGCCACTTGATCGCGAAGAACGCCAGTACCGGAATCTGCCCTGCCATGAGGAGTTGCCAGATATGGGCAATCGCTCCCTCATCCGGCTCGCGTACAAGGCCGCCGTGTCTTGTGGCCAAGGCAAAAATATAGGCGCCGCCAAGCATGGCCAGAGCGGTGAGCGACATCGCCATTGGAATAAATGCGCTCGGCATCTTCACAATGACGCCGAAAGAGGGTGTGGGCTGATTCATAACCCCTCCTAAAGTTGGGAAGATGCGCTCACCAAGCGCCGCCCAAACGACGTTGGACGCCGTGCGAAGGCCGCCGCGGCTGGATTCGAGCAGCGCCTCGAACTCTGCGCCGTAACGCTCTCTCCACGCGTGCGGATAGAGCCGAACCAGCAGGCGGGCGAGCCGGCGATTCATCGCGCCTCCAGCCTGCCCAGTCCGGCTTTCGTGACCTGTCGCAGCGTGGCCAGCTTGGCGCGAAGAACGCGCAGGCCATTAGCGGTAATGCGATAGGGTTGTCGGCGCTCCTCGGGAGGGAGTGGCTCGATCCATCCTTGCTGCTCCAGGCGGGCAATGGCCCCATACAGCGTTCCCGGTCCCAGGCGGATGCCGCAGAAGCTGGCAATGTCCTCGATCATGGCGTGTCCATGCTTCGGCCCACTGGCCAGACTCGCGAGCACAAACAGCGGCGGGTCGGAGAAGTGGCCCATTCCCTCGCCGTTTTCCGGCTCTACTACGTTTCGCGTACTACGCATAACGTACGTATAGCACCAAGGATCCCCTGCTGCAAGGAAATTATTCGGGTCACTCCTGCGAACGAACTTTACTTGCGCTTGCGAATTTCCCGGTAGGTTTGCTGAACAAAAAGGAAGACCGTAGTAAAATACAGGAAAAGCAACAGCAGCCCTAAGCACATGATGAGCCAGGCAGGGAGATTGGGGATTCTTAGAAGCCCAGGCAACACAAAACACAACGCGAAAGCCATTCCCCCGAATTCAATTACCTTACTTCCGTGATTGCGCTGAGCCAACCGCCAAAAGGAAAACGCATAGAAAGCCGCGACGCCTAAGCCGCTGAGTACTTGCATTAGACTACTTCGGTTCATCTACTGTTCCTCACACTTTGCCGCTTTCTTGCCACCCTTTGCTCCGAACACCCGCGCGAAGATCGCATCAATGTTCCGCAGTTGACGCTTCAAATCAAACGCCCGCTGGATAGCCTTGGCGGGAACGCGTTTCGTAATATTCGGATCGCTGCTGACCTCTTCGCGAAAGTTCAGACCTTCTTTCCAGGCACGCATGGCGTGGCTTTGCACAAGGCGATAGGCGTCTTCACGGGAAATTCCACTCTCAACCAGATCGAGCAGAAGCTGTCCGCTGAACACCAGTCCGCCCGTGCTTTCGAGGTTCGCCTTCATGCGCGCGGGATAAACGAACATGGTGTCGATCAGTCCGGTTGTTTTCTCCAGCATGTAATCCACCAGCGTGGTCGAGTCTGGCAGAATGACGCGCTCAGCCGAGGAATGCGAAATATCGCGCTCATGCCACAGCGCGACGTTCTCAAATCCCGCCTGCGCATTTGCGCGGACAACCCGCGCCAACCCCGAGATCTGTTCGCAAGCGACAGGGTTTCGTTTGTGCGGCATCGCCGACGAACCCTTTTGCTTTTCGCTGAAGTATTCTTCGGCTTCGCGAACTTCGGTGCGCTGCAAATGGCGGATCTCAGTGGCAATTTTGTCCAGTGTGCAGGCGATCACTGCCAGCGTCGCCAGATAATGCGCGTGCCGGTCGCGCTGGATCACTTGCGACGAAATCGCGGCCGCATTCAGTCCCAGCCGCGCACACATTTTTTCTTCCAGCTCAGGGCTAAGGTGCGCGAAGGTTCCCACCGCACCGGAAAATTTGCCTACGCGCATGTCTTCGGCGGCAGCATCGAACCGAGCGATGTCCCGCTGCACCTCGGAATACCAGTTCGCCAACTTGAAACCAAACGTGATCGGCTCGGCATGGATGCCGTGGGTGCGCCCGATCATTGGCGTGTCTTTGAACTCGACCGCCCGGCGCTTCAGCACGTGGGCGAGCTGGCGCAGATCGGCGGCGATGATTTCCGAAGCCTGCTGGATGAGCAGAGCCTGCGCCGTGTCCACCACGTCATTCGAGGTCAGCCCATAGTGAAACCAGCGCGATTCGGGGCCGACGAACTCTGCAACCGCAGTGGTGAATGCGATCACGTCATGCCGCACTTCAGCTTCGACTTCTCGAATGCGCTCTAGGCGGAAATCGGCAAGCTCGCGAATGGCCTTCGCCGCCTGCTTCGGAACGATCTTTGCTTCGGATAGCGTCTCGGTAGCGGCGATCTCCACCCGCAGCCAGGTGCGAAACCGGTTCTCCTCGACCCAAATGCGGCCCATCTCCGGACGCGTATAGCGTGCAATCACTGCCTGCTCCTGTCGGCAAATGCCTGAAAGTGAGGAACAGGGATTCTAAACGGCAGAGGCATGATCTGGCCAGATGGGCGCGCTTACCACTTCATCGGAACAGCGAAGAAAGGGTCCTGAAGAACTCTGCGGGAGTCGCGATGCGTAAACCTGTACGTTGCGTCACAGCCTGCGTGAAATGCTTCGTGTTGTGAGTTAGAAGCCAATCCGGCTTGCTGGCGATGGCCGAAAGCAGCACCGGAACATCGGCTGCGTGCCGAATTAAATGCCGATTCGAGTGAACCGAGTGCTTGTCCGGATAGGGAACCAGTTCAGGATTCGTCAATTTGATCAGCCGGCGGTAATCCTCAATCAGTGCGTCAGCCTCCGACTGAGACAGCCGTTCTGCGTGGAGCAACAAATTATCCTCCACCTCATCGCGAACGACCTCCGCGAGCACCAGTTTGCAAACCCGGGCAGCGCACAGCGAAAGCACGGCCTTATCCATACCCCAGGGGGAAACAATACCTCCGGTAAGAACGTTGGAATCCAGGAATAGCCGGATTCGTCTTTGGCTGCTCACTTCTGGCCGATCACTTCGCCCGAGGGCCGCGATGCTTTCCCGGGCTTGCACTACGGTATCGACGCTCGAAAATGCGCTTGCGGGCGGCAGGTAGGGTCTTGAGAACGGCGTCCGGCGCAACGCCCGCAGCTGCTAGGGCCGAGCTGATCTGTTGGCAGAGACGATCAAACCGCTGTTGTTCGGGCAGGAGAATTAGGCCGTCTCCCAAACGCAGCACGGCAAATGGCGCGCCGATTCCCAGGCCCAGGTCTTCGCGGAACTGTTTGGGAACGGTGAGTTGGCCTTTTTCGCCAATCTTGGTTGTGGTGAGGTATTTAAGAGGCGACTCGTGAGTGGACATAAATGCCTAGGTTTCCGGTAGGAATATCCTACCACACCTCTTCGGGAGTTCACAGGATGGGGTAAAAGCTTTTCTTTTGTGCCTGCACGATCAGAGGTCTGAGCGCCTGCGACGAAACGCCCAGCGTGCCGCCGGAAAATCCATCAATGTACGCGACGTTCACCCCGATGACTTCGCCGCGGGAATTGAATACCGGACCCCCGCTGGCGCCGTGGGCGGTGGGTGCATCGTAAATCAGCTTGTCGCCGACCACATCGCCCAGATGTCCGCAAGTTGCCGAAGGACGAATCAACGACAGCGCAGCCAGTTCGCTCGCCGCCCCTTGATCGTCATGCCGGAACGCAAGCCGCGCATACACGGGGGTCGGCGCTTTGGCCATCATTCCAAGAACGCCCATGGGATATCCCACCACCGCGACCAGTTCTCCTGGATTCGGCCGGTCCGTGGCTAGAGGCAGGGGCTGAAGATCGAACGCCGCCGGGCTACTCATGCGGACTACCGCCAAATCTCCATCAGAAGATAGAGCCGCGGGAGTCAAAGTAACCGGCGCCGGAGAGCCAGGGAAGTACGCGACCAGCTTCTCCAGCTTCGCGGTCGCGCCCTTTGCGACCAGCGCGTCGGAATCAGGATCTCCGTACCACGGTTCAGCCACGTGACGATTGGTGGCGATCAGGCGGTCGGCGACCACAAATCCGGTGCCGGAAATTCGCGTTCTCTGCAGTGGCTTCTGACCGGGGAATCCCATCTGATAAATCCCAAAGATGTAGCAGATCGAATTGCGATACCGGTTCAACACCTGCGCAGGCATCGCCTGCTCTTGCTCGAGCTGGCCAACTTGCGCCGTCAGGCGGCTGATTTGCTGTTGCATTCCATCGGAGTCGGGCGTCACCCAGTAGCGCACCAGGATTCCGCCAGTGATGGCGAGAAACACCACCAGCCCCATCTGCACCAGCCGCGGCCACGCGGTGCAGACAGGCTCTTCTTCCGGCGTCAGTTGGTTAGTGCTCATGAATCAGTGGGCAGTGGCCAGTTGTCAGGGGCGGCTGTTTTTCCGGCCAATGGCTACTGGTCACTGCCCCTTGAATGTTCTCGCTAATGGAGGTTACCGGCTACGGTACTGAAGGCGGTGTACTGGCGGGGTAGGGGCTGCGATATGCTTATCCCGGAATGAAAACAGGCTTTCCACGGAAAACACTGGACTCGGCGAAGGCGAGCTCAATATCCTCAACTCGCTCAATCTTCGAAGAAAGCTGCAGGGAAAGATACAGAGTTATTCCGGCGACGGCGACAAACATGCCCGCGCCTTGGTCATAATCCGTGGGCCAATCACTTCGAAAGTCTTGCGCCAGCCGAGAGCAAACGAATGTCATATATATCCAAGACGGCGAAACGTGGCGAATGTACCCGAGTGACGCGCCGACGCTTCGTAAGAAGATCACCCTGGGAGACGCTACGGGCAATAACGGGATGACAATCGCTGTTGATCCGTAATCCTACACTCGCTCTAGCTGCGCCACCGTACGCTCATTGACCACATTCCCCGTATTCAGCGTGGAACCCGGCTCAAACAGCAGAATCCAGCATTCTTCTTCGGCTACGGGACGGTGCTCGACTCCGCGCGGTACCACGATGAATTCGCCTTCCTCCAGGCAGACCTGGCGGTCGCGGAACTCCATGCGGAATCGACCTTTGACCACCAGAAACATTTCGTCTTCGTTCTCGTGATGGTGGAAGATGAACTCGCCTTTTAGCTTGTCCAGCTTCACGTATTGCCCGTTGAGTTCGGCGGCGATGTAGGGCTTCCAGTATTCGTGGATTTGGGAGAATTTGTCGGCGATGTTGACTATATCCATGACGGCTTGTAGATGAATGCGGAGAGGCGGAAGTCGCAAATTCCGATAGGAGTAAGAGGGTCGTCTTCTGATGTCATCAACCAAGTCTTGCGGGTGACTAGTGCGCAGGCAATGAAGTCGAACTATCGTGGGAGCGGTAGAAATTCCCGTGCCAGTCCATCACTGGAGTGCCGTCCATCGTCATCTCACGGGTTTTTACGCCTCGATTGACGTCTGCCATGCCACTTGGGATTTTCACCATGCAGGCTCCGTTGGCAAGAGCTGCGATAACCGATATTTCAGGAGTACTGGAATCCCACGTCTCTTTCCCGGTACGAAGGGTGAAGGCAATCAGCGTTCCACCGCGAGTAGCAAATGCTATGTCGTGTTCACCGATAACCATGTCGTCATGCAGGGGCCCCGAATACTTCGGAAGGGGAACCTTGTAGAGGACCGCGCCACCCGGGTTGATACGATAGACGTACTCGTCGGGCGAGTCGCTTATATTGTCAGGGACTGAGTCATGTGACCAACGAACCGACAGCAGAACTCCATTCGAATTATCTGTGATAATCGCTCCGGTTGGGGAAGCAGCACTCACGGGTGCTGAAAACCGGTCTTTGGTTGTCGATGCGTCCACCAAAGTACTACGTATTGTCCCGTCAGAATGGATCTGCCAAAGAACCAGTTTTTCGTCACGACTGAACAAAACATCTGCGGGCTTAAACCCCGTACCCGGAGTACACGCAGGGGCTTGCAGCGTCCACTCGTTTTGTGTGAAGGCAACGTACGCAAGACCGTCCATGTTGACCATCAATTGCGTCACAATCGTCCGGAGAGGCTTGGATATAGGGTCCGCAGCACACACGATTTTAGAGCCGACCTGACGAACATTCACTTGCTTCAGATGAGACATGGGAATGGATAGTTCGAACCTCTTAACCCCCGTGAGCTCATCAAAGCCTGCCACGGTTGTCACGGCGCCATCTGCGGACTGGCTGAGCACGTGCACGAGGTGTTCGAGATTGTAAGCGTGTCCTTTGCGTATGCCCGGCAAGGTTTGTTTCCAGCGCAACTTGCCATCACCGCCGACTGTGTACAAGGTGAACGCTTGCGCATGGTTGGCACTGATCAGCGCACCCCCAGTCCAGTCTCCGCACACGAGTTCGACGTTTTTCGTGCGCTCAGGCAAGAGCCAAGCCCAGACCTGTATGCCATTCTCTGAAAATGCGCGTAGGTAAGTTTCCCCGCTAGAATTCTGTTCCAAGGAATATAGGTTCGGCCCGCTGTTGGTGGGATCGGCTGGCAGATCACGAATCTCGTGCCCGATATCTTCGGCGCTCCACCGCGTTGCGCCTACCGGCAAGCTCGCGACCGGTGACCAAATATTAATGTCTTCAGATTTTATCTCGCCATTCCAGTCAGCGCTGACGCGAACGGTACCAATGGCCTTGGGATGAACTACAACTCGGCCGTCCTGTGGGCTCTCGATGTCTGCGAGATCAGGATTATCCACTGACCAGTTCGCGCCGAAGAGTTCGCGTGCGTTCGGATCAAGCAATTGTAGCGGGCGGTCTTCGCCGACCTGAATATTGATTTTCGTTGGTGAAATGCGCCAGCCCGTGTTTTCTTGTGCGGATCCCAGGGATGAAAACACTGCAATCAATACAACCGGAAGAATGAGAGCTGGCCGGAAATTGGACATCTTCATGTTCCAGGCACACTCTAGGCTGCGGTCCCGGAGGCAACAAGTTATGCATGTAACCGAGTGGGCCTGAAAAGCAAAAGCCGCCAGCTCTTAGCTGACGGCTGATTGCTAATACCGAGTGCCTGCCTTACGAATTCTCGTACAACAGCACGCCTTCGTTCTCCTTCGCATCCACCGGGCGATAGAACAGTTTGTTGCCTTCGAGGAAGACCTCGATGAACGCGGGGCGCACGTTGATAGTGCCCTGAATCAGCGCCTCGGACAGCGGGTCTTCGATGTACTTCTGCAACGCCCTGCGCAGCGGTCTCGCGCCATATGTGCGGTCGGTCAGGGTTTGGTTGAGGATCCACTTCTTGGCTTCGTCCGCCACCGTGACCGTAATGGCTTTCTGCGCCAGGTTTTGGTTCAACTGGTTGACCATCAACTCCAGAATCTGAATCAGATCAGCCTCGCCCAAAGCGTTGAAGATGATCACTTCGTCCAAACGGTTCAGGAACTCGGGGTTGAAGGTGCGTTTGACCTCGCCCTTTACCAGTTCCTCGACCCTGTCAGAAATCATTTCGTCCTTCGAATGCTGGAAGCCCAGGCCCTCGCGTCTCTGCAAATGCCGGGCGCCGATGTTCGACGTCATGATGATGATCGTGTTCTTGAAGTCCACGGTGTTGCCCAGGCCGTCGGTTAACTGGCCGTCTTCGAACACCTGTAACAGGATGTTGAACACGTCGGGATGCGCCTTCTCGATTTCATCGAGCAGCACCACGGAATACGGCGCACGCTTCACCCGCTCGGTAAGCTGGCCGCCCTCTTCGTAACCGACGTATCCCGGAGGCGAGCCGATCAGCTTCGACACCGAGTGCTTCTCCATGAACTCGGACATGTCGAAGCGAATCAGCGATTTCTCGGTGCCGAACATGAACTGCGCCAGCGTGCGCGCAACTTCAGTTTTGCCAACGCCCGTCGGTCCAAGAAATAGGAACGACCCTATCGGCCGGTTCGGATTCTTCAGTCCGGCACGGCTGCGGCGAATTGCACGGGACAACGCACTGATGGACTTATCCTGCGAAATCACCCGCTTGTGCAGCTCTTCTTCAATGCGCAGCAGTTTCTGGGTCTCTTCTTCTTTAATGGAGGTGATTGGCACGCCGGTCCAGCGCGAAACCACGTCTTCAATGTCCTCGCGGTTAACCACGCCGGTGGCGGAATCATCCAGATGATATTTTTCGCGAAGAACGCGCAGGTTCTCGCGTTCCTTGCGTTCTTCGTCGGAGTAGAAACGCGCTTTCTCGAACTCATGGTTCGCAACCGCGTTTTCCATTCGGTGGACGATGAACTTCAGCCGCTTCTGCACTTCCGTGATCTCTTCCGGCAGCGAAGTCTGGCGCAGCTTTACGCGCGCTCCGGCTTCGTCAACCAAGTCAATGGCCTTGTCCGGCAGAAAGCGGTCGGGAATATAGCGGTTCGAATGCGACACCGCGAAGTTGATGGCGTCGTCGGTATAAGTGACGGCGTGAAACTTTTCGTAGCGGTCTTTGATTCCGAAGAGAATTTTGGTGGCATCAACCTCGTTCGGCGGAGGAACTTTTACCGCCTGGAAGCGACGCTCCAGCGAGCGATCTTTCTCGATGGACTTGCGGTATTCTCCGGGAGTGGTCGCGCCGATGCATTGAATTTCGCCGCGCGATAGCGCCGGCTTCAGGATGTTTGCAGCATCGAGCGATCCCTCGGCCGATCCCGCTCCCACCAGCGTGTGCAACTCATCAATGAAGATGATGCAGTTCTGCGACTCCATCAATTCTTTCATGATGGTCTTCAGCCGCTCTTCAAACTGTCCGCGGTACTTGGTGCCGGCAACGATCAACGATAAATCCAAGGCCAGAATGCGTTTGTCCGCTAGGAATGACGGCACTTCGCCATCGGCGATGCGCTGCGCCAATCCTTCGACGATCGCGGTCTTGCCGACGCCCGGCTCGCCAATCAACACCGGATTGTTCTTGGTGCGGCGGCAGAGAATCTGCACTACGCGCTCAAGTTCGTTTTCGCGTCCGACCAGCGGATCAAGCTGGCTGTCCATGGCGCTCTGCGTCAGATCGCGCGAAAACTCGCTGAGCAGGGAAGACTCACGTTGCCGCTGCGGCTGGGCTTTTTCCTGGCTGCTGCGCGCCAATTCTTCGCGGATCGTCGAAAGCCGCAGCCCGCGTTCATGCAGAATCTCCGCAGCAAAGCACTTTTCCTCACGCAAAAGCCCGAGCAGTAGATGCTCGGTTCCAATGTGTTTGTGCGAAAGCCGCTCCGCTTCCTCGGCGGCATAGGCCAGCACCCGCTTGCATTCGTTACTCAAGGGCAGATCGACTGAGGTCGAAACTTTTTCGCGGATGGTTGTATGTCCCTCGATCTGCTTGCGGATGGACTCGACCGAAGCGTGCGAACGCAGAAATCGATTGGTCAGGGCTTTGTCTTCACGAAGCAGTCCCAGCAGCAGGTGCTCAGTCTCAATATAAGGAGAACCGAACTGGCTGGCTTCGTACCTTGCAAAGAAGATGACGCGCCTTGCTTTTTCTGTATAACGCTCGAACATATCGCCCCCGACCTCCTCCAGAAACGGAAGGCTCGAACTTGCGGCCCAGCGCTCCGGAACCCTTGTCCCCTACAACGTTCCCGTCTCGCACGCCCACTGCCTTAGATTATCGTGGGCCTGCATCTGTTTTACCACTAAACCGTATTACTAAAGGAACCATACCTGATTATCGCAATTCCTCCTGCGATTAGAAACACCTTGCGAACGTGTATATCTCGGTACACTCGCCGCAAACCACCTATGCGATCAGGCTGCCGGGCGAAACCTCCTCCACGCAACCATTGGCCAGCCGCAGCACCCGGTGACAACGGCTGGCGAATGCAAAATTGTGGGTGGCGACCAGCGAGGCCAACTGATGGTCGCGATGCAATCGGGAAATCAACTCGAAGACCGAGTCTGCCGTACGGCTGTCTAAATCTCCGGTCGGCTCGTCCGCCAATAAGAGCTTTGGCTTGGTGATAAGCGCGCGCGCCAATGCCGCCCGTTGCTGCTCCCCGCCGGAAAGCTCTCCTGCCCGGTGATGCGCCCGCTGAACCAGACCAACTTCCTGTAGCCAAGCTGACGCTTCCTCTTCTGCCTGCGACTTGGAAGTTCCCCGCATCAACAGCGGCATCGCCACATTCTCCCATGCCGTGAACTCCGGCAGCAGGTAGTGGAACTGCCACACAAACCCGATCTCGCGATTTCGGAAATCCGCCGCCGCGTGTTCCGACAGCGAACTCAATCGCAAGTTGGCGCAGTATACGTCACCTGCAGAGGGCCTATCAAGCGTTCCCAGGATGTGCAACAAAGTACTCTTTCCTGTCCCGGATTCGCCGACAATGGCCAGCATCTCCCCCGGCACCACTTCAAACGAAAGATTGTCAAAGAGCACTAACTCCGAGGCGCCCGAGCGAAAAACTTTCTTCAGTCCTTCGACCCGCAATGCCGCCTGTCGTGTTAGATGCAATTGGACTGCTCCTCGTCTCAAAATGCGAGTCAGGCAACCAGCAGCGGGCGTCGCAGCGAAAAGTTGCCTGTTCCAATTAAAACACGTAGGCGTAGGCTGTATTGCTGCCGTCGTTCCCGAATCGGACAACCAACCCACCGCTGTCATTCCGAACCGCCTCAGCGGTGAGGACCCTTGTTCTTCGCGGGCTACTCGTATCTGAGCGCTTCTGCAGGTAGAATCCGCGCCGCTGACCACGAAGGATAAATCGTCGCCACCAGCGCCGTCCCCACCGCGACCAGTGCGACCCAAAGGCCGTCAATCACGCGCGGCGCAAACGGAACGTAATCAATCGAATAGACTTCAGCCGCAAGCGGGAAGAGGTGATAGTGTCCTCCGGCCCAGGAAAGAACATAGCCAAGTACCAGCCCGATCGCCGTCCCAACCACTCCAATCAAAGCACCTTGCGCGATGAAAACTTTGCGGACTTGGGATTTGCGCGTGCCCATTGACATGAGCACCGCAATGTCGCGGGTCTTTTCCATCACCATCATGGTCAGTGAGATCAGAATATTTAGCGCCGCCACGAAAACAATCAGACCAACGGTGATGAACGTCACCAGCCGCTCCAGGCGCAGCGCGTGAAACAGAGGCTTGTTCTGCTCCATCCAATTCGTAGTCATGAAACCCGGCCCGGCTTCACGCTCCAGTTGCTGTCCAATTGCCGCCGCCTGGTAGATGTCGTCAATTTTGAATTCGATGATCTGGATCACATCTCCCAACGCGAAAAGTTTTTGCGCGTCGGACAGGCGGGTGAAGGCCCAGGAGGAATCGTAGTCGTAAAAGCCCGAATCAAAAATTCCCGCAACGCGGAAGCGAGTGTACTTGGGAACCAGTCCAAACGGCGTCAGCTCGCCTTGCGGGCTCGTCACCATCACCGGAGATCCGAGCTTAGCGCCGAGTTCGTCAGCCATTTCCTTTCCTAAGATGATCGGAGGCATTGCCGCTCGCCGCTGCTGAACCGCCTCGAGAGAGTCGGCGTCCTGCGTGGCTCGTGTGGGTCGGACACTCCTGTCCGACGCCTTTGAATTTGCCTCGGCATTTTCCGTCTCTTCCAGTTCCTGCGCCGATCCCTCCTTCACGCTATTCAGCAGATCGCTAACCTTCCGTTCATCTCTAGGAATGATTCCCTTCAGCACCGCACCCCTCGCCCGCGATCCCACCGAAATCAGCACTTGCTCGTAGATGTCCGGCGCCGTAGCAATCACGTGCGGCTGCTTCCGCAATCGTTCCATCAATGGACGCCAGTCGTGCATCCCGTCGCCCAGCGTGCGCAGCAGGTTGACGTGAGAAGTCGAGCCCAGCAGCCGGTCCTGCAGATCTTGCCGGAATCCGTTATTGACGGCGAGCGCGACCACCAGCGATGCCACGCCGGCAGCAACTCCCGCGATCGAAAGCCCGGTGATCACGCCGATGACCGCCTGCTTGCGCTTGGCGCGAAGATAGCGGGACGCGATGAAGAATTCGAATCTCATTTGAGCTATTAGGCGTCAGCTCTCAGCTTTCAGCCAACACTGGATTATAGACATCACTCCTTCCTGTGGCACATTGGAGGGGCATGTCCGACTCGGAAAGCCACCACCACCACTCCGGACTCGCCGTTTTCCGCCACACCAATTTCACGTTGTACCAAGTGGAACGCTTCTGCGTTGTGGCTGCACTCGAAATGCAGTCGGTCGCGGTGGGATGGCAGGTTTACGAAATCACCCGGCGTCCGTTGGACCTTGGACTGGTCGGCCTGGCGCAATTCCTGCCTAATGTCTTTCTCTTCTTATTAGCCGGGCACGCCGCCGACCGCTTCAGCCGGAAGAATCTGCTCTTAATCTGCAACCTGGGATTCGCCATTTGCTCCGCGATGTTGATCGAGATCTCGCAACGCGGCCCGCATGACGTCCGTCCAATTTTTGCGGTGCTGGTGTTGCTGGGAATCGTGCGCTCATTCAACGCTCCGGCGGGGCGATCGCTGCTGCCCGCGCTAGTGCCGACAGAATTTTTCCCCACGGCTGTGGCGTGGAACGCCACCACTTACCAGGCGGCGACCATCCTGGGGCCGGCCATCGGGGGACTGTTCTATGCCCTGTTTCGCGGCCCCGCGGGCGTGTATGCAACTTCGGTTGCGGCATGTGCGGTCGCGACGATCGCGCTGGCTCGAGTTCACGTGCAGTCAGCGGTCCGACCACCGGAGGAAGTAAATCTTCGCACCGTACTTGCCGGCCTGCACTACATCTGGACCCACCGAGCAATTCTGGGATCCATTTCGCTCGATCTTTTTGCGGTCCTGCTGGGCGGTTCGGTGGCTCTGCTTCCGGTGTATGCGCGCGAGATTCTGCACACTGGGCCGTGGGGACTGGGACTGCTGCGCGCCGCCCCCGGAGCGGGAGCAACAATCATGGCTATCTTTCTCGCCTATCGTCCGCTGCGACGTCGGGTCGGCGCGATCATGCTGTGGTGCGTCGCTGGCTTCGGCGTCTTCACCATTGTGTTCGGAATTTCGCACAGCCTCACGCTCTCGCTCGTTGCGCTGGTGCTGCTCGGCGCCACCGACATGGTCAGCATCGTGGTGCGTGGCACGCTGGTGCAGATTGCCACTCCCGACGAAGTTCGCGGCCGAGTCAACGCCGTGGACATGATTTTCATCGGAGCCTCAAACGAGCTGGGAGAGTTTGAATCCGGCCTCACTGCGCACTTGTTCGGCACGGTTCCCGCCGTAATTCTCGGAGGCGCCGGGACGCTGCTTGTGATGGCTCTCTGGGCGTGGACGTTTCCGGAACTGCGAAAAGTGGACAAGCTCACGCCTGTTCAAGAACCTCCTTCTGATCCCGTGACGAAGGTTCAGAGAGTGTAATGGCAAAATGCACCAGTTAGGCTCCCGACCCGGTGCAGTTCAGAGAATTGCGTTTGCCCCAGAATTCATCGGTGTAAAACCGAACGGTGTACCAATGGCTCTCCAAGCGGCTTACAAGAGGAACTTCGCAAGGTATGCCGTTAAACTTGCCTGGTCGATGGCCCGTTGCCGCGGTCGAGAGCGAATCTGTCGGATCGAAAACAAGATACACCGTTGTGTCCGGTCCGGCTCATCCCCAACCATCCCATTCAATATGCTTGAACTGTCCGCTTGCTGAGGGGGATTGCGACAAAACTTCGGACTTGTAACTGTGAGACCATACCGACCATCTCGCGGCGGTGCGAACCGCGTAGAAATTCCAGGCTACCACCGCTGAAATGGCGATAACGCACCTAACACGAGGTACACCGGCAGCCGCCATTTGCGCCAATTTCCCGCTGCTTGCTCGATCATATGTCTCAGGGTTAACTAATGCGTAACTGTTGCGATCGGGCGACTTCACCACTCACGATTGGTTAGTCTCCCTTACTTCCCCGGCACAATCGTCTTTGCCGAAACCAGGTTGTCATACCGGTCATAAACCCGGACCACGACAACATGCTCTTGCCCGGAAGCTTCTCCCGCACTGGGCAGAGAAAAGTCATAACTCTCCGACTTAGAATCGGAGAGCTGACCAACCGGCTCGACAAAATGCCACTCCCCCGCATCCAGCGAGTACTCCGCGCGCTTGATCGGAGAAAAGTTGTCAGCCGCACGGAACTGCACATGGATTTGTTGCTCTGAGTGATCCAATTGATACTCGGCGCGCTTCATCCCGGAAAGGCTGTCCGTCGCTTGGTACTGGTAAACCTTTCCGCCCTGAACTGATGCCTTGAGCTCCAGAATCTGCGGCGGCGTAGTATCCACTTCAAACCGCCCACTCTCCTTCTCCGCGGAAAGAGCATCTTGCGGCGAGTGCGACGGTGCATCCGACGCGATGACCTTGACCGTGTATCCGCCATCGGGCAGCAGCGAAGCGTCAAAGGAATAGAACTTGTCGGTGAGATTGCCCTTCAGCAGCAGCCAGCGGGTCTGGCCGTCCCCGCGGTAATAAATCGAATACGCGAGTTGGTCGTCGTTCTCGTCACGTACTGTCCACTTCACCCCAACCGACTGGCGGTCGCGAATCGGGCCGGGAGGAGCATCGAAACGTTGCGAGGTATCTACGTTTGGCGGACGCGGCACCGGCTGGTAACGCACTCCGGGCGTGACCGTGACGTCATCGAACTCTGGCGCAACATTTTTCGGCAAATAGTTCAAGGTGACGCTTTCGACGCGGGGCGCGACGTTACCTGGGTGCAAGATCGCCTTCCATTGCACAAAGCGGGCGGGTGGCGCCGCGATTTCTGAGTCTTTCTGGAGATCAACTTTCTTCCATACGCTCCAGTTACGGTCGGGATTGTCCACGTTGCCGCTGCGAGCGAACAACTCCACATTGCCGCTGGCGCGAAATTCCGCCCGGCCCCACTTGGAAAAAATGTGCGCGTCAAAAACGTCGCTCTCGTAGCTGCCATCACCGTCGGGCGCGGTGCTTAAAAGGAAAATTTTGCCCAGGTTGCTGGTCGATGCGTAGAGCCCGCCGCTCGGCGCTTTGGTGAAAGCAGTCACCTGATTGGCCTCGGCCTTGATCAAGTCGGAGTAGTCCTCTCGTCCAGGAACGGCAAAAATTTTTCCCTTGTTCCCGGTCCCTGCCAGGAGGCGTCCCTTCTGATCGAATGCCAGCGCATAGACCAAATCGTCGCGCGAGCTCCACAAACGCCCGGGCGAGCCGTCAGGCGCGATTCTGTAGATCTCAGAGCCTCCCGGAACCGCCGCGCTTGAACTGCTCAACGTCACCGTCGATTCAGGCGGTGGGCCTGCCGCTTGCGCGCTGCCTGCAGGCCCCGGCGCGGGGGTTGGAGCCGGCAGCGCGATGGCCACGCTCGCCTGCCCTGCTCCTCCGCCACGCTTCTCTCCGGCCGCCGCCAGATAGATGGTGCCCGCCTTATCCAGTGCCAAGCTAGTGATTTCCCGTTTGGAAGCGCTGTACAGCACAAAGCCTTCGCCTTTGGGATTGATGCGATAAATCAGCCCACTTCCGTCCGAACCCGCGATCAGATTTCCCTGCGCATCGAACGCGAGCACCCGGATGTGCGGCTCGTCGCTCTTGAAGAAGAGTGAATGTTCCCCGTTTGCAGCGACCTTGAAAATTTCTCCGTGGTCTCCGGTTGCAACGTACAAGTTCCCACCGTCATCCAGCGCCAGGCCCCAGATGTACTTGCTGCCCGGATCGAAATAGACCGACGATCTCCATTCATCTTCAGCCTTGGCTTTGGACTTCTCTTCTTTCCCGGCAGATTTCCCAGCGCTGTGTTCGATGCGGTAAACCTTGCCATCGGGATTGGTCGCCGCGTACAGCGCTCCGCTCTTGTCCACCACCAGCGCCTGTACTTGCAACTCCTGCGGTTGAAAAATCGCCGCTAGTTGGCCTGCGGGTAAAATGCGATAGATCCTGGCGGGCCCTCCGGTAGCAGCATAGATCTCTCCCTGCGGCCCCACGGCAGTTGCCCAAACCACACTGGCCGGGGTGCTCGCTATTAGCTTGAACGCGGGCGCCAGCTCTAGAGTCCCGTTGCTCGAAATGGCCACGCCGTGGGGAGTGCCCTTCTGAAAATCTTCGTATTTCGATTGTTCCCAGGTCCGCGTACCCTCCGCGAACATTAGAGCTGTGGCCAGCAACATAAGTATGAGCGTAAACAGCTTGCGCAATAACATCGTGGGTTTGGACCTCTTTGATTGGGGAAAATTAGAGTACCACGCTCAATCGGTGATTTTCAGGAACGTCTCCGCCGTTGCCAGCCAAGGACGCGGGGGGCCGTGTTTGTCGGCAGTGAATCTATTTAACCGTAATGGTCAGCAACTGCGCGCCTGAGACTACAAAATCGAGCGCCGGAGTCGTCGTCTCGCTTACCGACGATTCGCCGCGCACTACCATCTCCTGGGTTCCGTGAAGTCCATCCATCACGTTCATTACCGAGAGAGGCAGTGTAGGCATAACTTTATCGGCCACCATGGCCTCCGGATCTTCGTCGAGCACGGAAACGTAAACCCGGTTGTTCACGTGCTGTTCGTTGAGGACGGCGATGGTCGAAGCCAGGTCGAGCTTCTGCCCGCCCCCCGGTCCGCCGCGTCGCACGCGGTCCAGCATCTCGCCGTCGCTGACCAGCACATGCAGGGCGCCTTTAGAGGCGGAGGTCGGAATACGAATCGGAATGCGCTCGATCACTGCATCCCCGCGATACGGCCGAAGCAGCACTTCAACTGTGACCTCGTCCCCGGGGCGCGCCTCGCTGACGTCGGTGCGGGCGCTCTCCAGCCGCGCCCAGCGGCGTTCTTTGGTGACCTCGAAATCAAGCTGCAGACCCTGAATCGCCGGCGTACTGTAAGGATTGTCGTAAATGCGCGCGAACCGCTCGCCGATAGAACCGGCGGCCAGCATAGCAGCAGGCTGCGTTCCTTCCGCGGCGGAAAACATGTCTCGCAACTTCACGTCGGGAAACCCTTCCACCCGGATGTCGCCTTTCACCGAATAGGTCGTCTCTTCGCCGTATTCGTTCACGCCGTGCAGGGCGTTATAGACCGTGGTAGACATCGCGATCGGGCTGAGCCGTGCATTGTTCAGAACTTCATAATGGAAAATCTTGTCAGTGGTCCCACCGTGGATGGTGAGCGTAACCGGAATCATGTCCGCCTTCTTGCCAAATTCCCCGAGAATTCCGGTGTGCCGGTCCTGTACAAACGATCCCACAGTTTCGGTGGCGTTCACAATCTTGAAAGCGTTCAGCGGCGAAGGAACCGTGGCCAGAACCTGCGCCTTGGTCATGGGCAGATCCACCATGCCGAACTGCAGCAGAGGGTGGCCGCAGGCCAACAAATGCTCGGCGTCAATGTAGGTGACGGTGCAGGTCGCGGCAATATCCATGTCGCCGCGAACCAATACGGCGCTGACTGCCGAGCCCGGTACGAGCGGATCAGGTTGCCTGGCGTCGCTCGCGGATCCCACGCCCATCACCGGAACAATTCCCTGAGTCGCAAACTGCGGCGCAAACTGCTGAATTGAATCTTCGGAAAATCCGCTGAAGACTAAAGGCGTGTCGATTGGCCTGAGATAGTTGGCAAAATTTTGTGCCGGAAGAGAAGCCACCCCGGGTCCGGATGTCTTGGACGCAATTGAGGGAAACGACTTCGCCTGCACCGGAACGTTTGCCGGCGTCGTGTCGAGCGCGCTGATCTCGAGCATCTCGGAGATGGGAGTGACTCCGGCAATCGGCTCTTTCGAAAACTCGCCTATGCGGAAGGCCACTGCGCCTGCCAGCTTCCCGTTGAAATACACCGGGCTGCCACTCATGCCGGCAACTACGCCGGTGTACTCGACCTTGGCCCCGCCCAACCGCACCAGGATGATGTCACCCTTCGGCCCATTGACATTGCGCAACACGCCGAGAACTTCCACATCCATAGACTCCGGCTTGGTGCCCTGAAAGACCGTGTAGGCCACGCCATGCATTCCGGCGTGGATTTGGTCGAGGGGCAAAGTTTCAACCGGTTTGGACTCTTGAGCGTAAACCTGAGCGCAAACCAGAGAAGAAAAGAGAAAACCATACACTACCGCGACAAAGACCCGTTTCATTTCGCCCCGCAAGACCGGAGAGGTTCGCAAAAATGAATACACTTCGCTCTTTTTGAAATTTCCCGTAGGAGAGGTCGAGCCGGGCAAAACATCCCAATCGCGAAGCCCTGCGTCTATACTAGCATACGAGTAATCAGAGGCGACCCATGTTTTCCAGGCTTTTTCTACGTAAATTCCGGCGAATGAACAGTTTTTACACAGCTTTCCCTGTGGTGATATTGATCGTCACTTTAGTGGCGACTGTGACTCTGAGAGCGGCGACGCCGGGTCAGTCGCAGGACCAATCATCTCCCGCTCAAACGTCACAAAGCCAATCATCTCAGGGCCAAAGCAGCCGGCCTGCGGCCGCTAGCCCACAGACCCCCAATCAGCAGGAAGCCCCACCCGAAGCGGGCGGCCCCCACAGCGACACCGGCCCCTATGCCATACCCAAGAAAGGAGAAGAGCCTCCGCCGCCGCCTCCGGAGAGGCCCAAGAAAATCGAAGGCATGCCCGACTACTCCATTCACGTGGATGTCCCGCTGGTAACGGTTCCGGTCTTGGTAACCACCAAGGATGGCCAGTTCATTTCAAATTTGAAAAAAGAAAATTTCCGTATTTACGAGGATGGTACCCAGCAGGCCATCCACGACTTCAAAATCGAGGAAGCGCCCATTACTGCCGTTTTGCTGGTTGAGTTCGCCTCCACCAACTATCCGCTGGAGGTCGAAGCTCTTCGTGCGTCCTACGCCTTTGCCAGCACCTTAAAAAAGGAGGACTGGGTGGCGGTAGTTTCCTATGACATGAAGCCCGACATTTTGGTTGACTTCACTCAGGACAAGAACGCCATCAATCAGGCCCTGAATGGTTTGCGAATGCCGGGTTTTTCGGAAACTTGGGAGTTCCAGGCGCTGTATGACACGATTGATCGGTTGGAGCGTGTCGAAGGACATAAGTATCTGATCCTGGTAAGCACCGGAATTGACACCGGGCTGAGGCTGACGCTTGATCAGATCGAAAAAAAGGTAAAGAGCAGCCACGACATTACTATCTTCTCCATCAGCATTGGCTGGCTGCTTCGCGAGTATTGCGAAACCCATGGCTGCACGGGTAGGTCTCACGGAATGGCCAGCCTCGGTATTGCCCCTATTGACTACCTTCAGGCCGACAATGAGATGCAGACTTTCGCCCGGCTCACCGGTGGACGCTACTACCAGCCTCGTCTCGCGGGCGATATACCCGACGTTTTCAGGGATATCGGCCAAGATATCCGCAATCAGTACTCCATCATCTACCATCCCACAAACACCAAGCTAGACGGCACCTATCGCAAGCTTAAAGTGGACGTTGTGGCCCCGGACGGCGGCCCGCTCAAGATAAAGGACCAAAAAAATAAAGACGTCAAGTTCATAGTGAGCGCCCGCGACGGCTACACTGCCAAGCACACAGTGGACTAGCTGCTAGGCCTTGTGGAGGCGCCGAAGCCCTTCCCTCGTGCGCCATTCAAAGTCCCTTAGTGAACCAGTCGGTCGAGCAGAAAAAAGATTGCCACTCCAAGGAGTACGACGAGCGCCATTTTGCCGCCTGGTTCGCGATTAACCTCCGGCATCAGGTCTGACGCAGCTACGTAGATTGTTACTCCTCCCGACAATGGCAGCCCAATGCCGACGTGGCGCCTCCACAGTGCCATGGTCAGCACCCCGGCAAATGTGGCCACGCCCAGCAGCACCGAGGCTCCCCAAGCCAGACGCCGGCTTCGCCCACTGGCCAGCATGACCGATGCGATGGTGAACCCTTCGGGGATTTTGTGGAGAAAAACCGCCAGAAAGATGACCCATCCCAGCCAGTTCGACACAATGAAGCCGGAAGCGATGGCAATTCCGTCGAAGAACGTGTGAATCACCAGACCCAACAGGACCGAGTAGCCTTTGTGGGCGGCCACGAATTGATCGGCGTGGGTTTCTTCGCCAAAGTGAAAATGCGGCGTGACCGTGTGCTCAAAAAAATGTGTGATCAGGTAGCCGGCGAGGATCAGGATGGGAGCGTCTTTCTCGCGCAGATCGAAACTGGCGGGAATGATTTCCAGGACCGCCGTGGCCAGCATGAATCCTGCGCCCAGGGCCACAAAGTATTTGAGATAGGAGCGGTCCCAATTTCTCTTGACGATAATGGTTCCGCCAAACACGTTCGCCGCGGCGGCCGTTGTGCCCAGCAGCAAGCTGAGAAGAATGGGTTGCATGGAAAGTGGGAATGATAGCAGGAGGAGGCTCTTAGCTGTCATCTTTGAGTCACTAGCTTCCAGCTTCTAGCAATCCCACGGACCGGGACGTGGGGTGCTAGTAGCTAGAAGCTCTCTGTGCAAAATGAATCAACTTTTCTCTATCTCTCGCGCGGCGAATAAAGTTATAGTGAATTTGCTCAGCGGTTCCCACGACAACTGACCTGCTTGATGGCGCGAAGGAGTGATTCCACCATCCAGGAAGAGTTGTACTCCACGCCCGACGAACCGGCGCGCGAAGAATTGGACGCTCGCCTGCTCGACTTGGACGTAGAGAAGGAATCGCCATTTCTGCGGGCGCAAAAACGCGTTCCTGCCCGCCGCAGCCCGCTTCCCCGGAAGACCGCCGCTCGCCTGTTGTGGGCGATGCTGGCAATTGCCGTCGCTGCCGCCGGCGCCATCGGCGCAGCTATGCTCTACCACTACGGCGAACATTCCTGGCGTTTCAGTCTGGAATCCAGCGATGACATCGAAATGGCCGGCCTCAGCAACGTGACCCGCGCCCAGATCATGGAAGTAATGGGCGGGGACATTGGCCGCAACGTCTTCTTTATTCCCCTCGACCAACGGCAGAAACAACTGCAACAGATTCCCTGGGTCGAGTCTGCCAGCGTCATGCGTTTTTCTCCCAACCGGATCAGGATTGAAATCCACGAGCGCACACCAGTGGCTTTCGCGTGCGTCGGCTCCCAAATCTTGCTGACCGACGCCGGCGGCACTCTCATGGATCTTTCCAGCAAGAAGAAGTACTCGTTTCCGGTGATCGTAGGGATGAATACGGGCGAGCCCCTTTCCACGCGGGCAGCAAGAATGAAGATCTACAACGAACTGGTGCGCGAACTCGATTCCGGCGGGGGGAACTATTCGAAGGATCTAAGCGAGGTGGACCTCACCGATCCCGAGGATGTCAAAGTCCTCGCCAACGATCCTGACGGCGAAGTTCTGGTGCACCTTGGGTCTTCGGATTACCTCGATCGCATCAAGGTTTATGTTGCCCATCTGCGCGAATGGCGGCAGCAATTCCAAAAGCTGGAGTCGGTGAATCTGCGCTACGACCGCCAGGTCATTGTGAACCCGGACTTGCCCGGAGTAGAACGTCAGCCTGCGCTTTCGCAAGCGGCGGCTCGCGCGGCGATTTTTGCAGGAGTGAAGCCGGCCGCGTTGGTAAACCGTGAGCCAGCAAAGTCTAAAGCTCCGTCTGTGGCGCTGCCGCAGCATGCAGCCAGCAAGCGTTTGCAGAAGACGCGCTGGCACAAACACTGGGCTCCGGCGAAACATGCCACTGTGAAGCCGGCGGCGCATGCCGCCGCCCCTGCCATTCCCAAATCACAACACACACCGCTAAAGCCAAGTCCAGCGGTGGCGAAAGGGCGGGGAACCCCGTAATCATGCCGAAGCCGCCGGGAAATTTTTTGACCGCTATTGACGTGGGCAGCGCCAAGACTTGCGTTCTGGTTGCGGAACTTACCGAGAACGGTCTGCGTTACCGCGGTCATGGGCTGGCTGACTCGCGAGGCTCGCGCAAAGGCATCATCTTTGATCTTGATAAGGCAGTTGCTTCCATTCAAAAGGCGGTTGAACAGGCGGAAGATAGCGCCGGAGTTGCCGTGGAGCACGCAATCCTGGGCGTGGCCGGCGCGCACGTGCGCGGGATCAATACCCACGGCGGCTTGATATTCGGCAACCGGCCCCGGGAGATCGGCCGGGATGAAATTCGCCAGGCTGTCGACAAAGCTCGGGCCATTCCCCTGCCGCCGGACCGCGAAGTGCTCCATCTGCTGCCGCAGGAATTTATTCTCGACGACCAGCACGGGGTGCATGATCCGCTGGGTATGATCGCCACTCGCCTCGAAGTACGCGTGCACATGATCACCGCCGCAGCCTCGGCCACGCAGAATGTGATCACTGCGGTCAACCGCGCCGGAGTGCACGTGGATAGTACCGTTTTCGAGCCGCTGGCGTGCGCCGACTCCGTGCTGCGCTCCGACGAGCGCGAACTCGGCATATGCCTGGCCGACATCGGCGCCGGCTCGACTAACGTGATCGTCATCCAGGAAGGCTCAGTGGGGCACAGTGCCGTGTTGCCGGTCGGCGGCGACCACTTCACCAGCGACCTGTCGGTTGGCCTGTGCACGCCGATTGTGGGAGCCGAGAAAATCAAGAAATCTTTCGGCAACGTGATTGTCACGCTGATTCCGGAAGGTAACGAAATCGAGGTGCCGTCGGTCGGCGACCGTCCATCGCGGCTGGTTTCGCAGCGCATGGTTGGAGAGATCCTTGAGCCGCGCGCACGCGAACTTTTTGAGATGCTGCGCGAGAATCTGCGCCACGCTGGAATGCTGGAGCATTGCGCTGCAGGCATGGTAATCACCGGCGGCGGTGCGCGTATGCCGGGGATTATGGACATCGCAGATTCGGTGCTGCGCAAGCCGGTCAGGATGGCGTGGCCCACCCCAATTGCAAAGATGCCGTCCAGTCTGGCAGAACCGGAGTTCGCCACCGTTCTCGGATTGATCGTGTACGGCCATCGCGCCCGCAGCGCGCGCGGTGCGCAGGATGAGCGTTGGAGTTCAAGGTTGAAGGCAATTTTCGTGGGACAAGGAGCGTGAGCAAGTCAGAAGTAACAGGGAAGAATGAAAAATGAAAAAGTAAAGAATTGCAGATTTCAGATCGAAGATTGCAGATTGGGAACGTGGCAAACGAGAAGCCTTTAACCGCGAAGTACGCAAAGCCTTCGCAAAGAACGCAGATCGAAAGAGAAGCGGGTTCTCTGCGATCTTCGCGCCATCTTTGCGGCCTTTGCGGTCAAAGTCTTGTGATTTCGCAAGGAGCTAGATGCTCGCAGTGAGAGTCCAACGACCAACAACGAACCACGAACGACCAACGACGATCCAGAGGAGTGCTGTAATGAAAAAAGAATCCAACGAAATTCGCATCAACTACACCGACGATTCCCGCAATGACGCCCGCATCAAGGTCATCGGCGTGGGCGGAGGCGGCGGCAATGCCGTCAACCGCATGATCGACGCCGGCATGGACGGCATCGAGTTCATCGTCGCCAACACCGACCTGCAGGCGCTTCGCATGTCGCGCGCGTCCATGAAGATTCAACTGGGCGTGAAGCTCACCAACGGACTCGGCGCCGGCGCCAATCCCGAAATCGGCCGCAAAGCCGCGCTCGAGGATTCCGACAAAATCATCGAAGCCATGGAAGGCGCGGACATGGTCTTCGTGACCACCGGCCTGGGCGGCGGCACCGGCACCGGCGCGGCTCCGATCATCGCCTCGCTCGCCAGCGAAATGGGCGCGCTCACCGTCGCGGTCGTAACCAAGCCGTTCGCATTCGAAGGCAAACGCCGCATGCAGCAGGCCGAGCGCGGAGTCGCTGAGCTCATGGATTCGGTGGACACTACCATCGTCATCCCCAACGAAAAGCTCCTCGCCGTCGCGCAGGACGCCGGGTTCTTCGAATCCTTCCGCGTCGCCGACGACATCCTTCGCCAGGGCGTGCAGGGAATTTCCGACATCATCACCATCCCCGGCATCATCAACCGTGACTTCGCCGACGTGAAAGCCATCATGGCGCGCATGGGATACGCAGTCATGGGCACCGCCACCGCCAACGGTTCGCGTCGCGCCACCGAAGCCGCGCAAAAAGCCATTGCCTCGCCGCTGCTCGAAGCCGGAGCCATTGACGGCGCCCGCGGTATCCTGATCAACATCACCGGCTCGGCGTCTCTGAAGCTGGCCGAAGTTCAGGAGGCATGCAGCATCATCCAAAGCGCTGCCCATGAAGACGCGAACATCATTTTCGGCGCCGTGCTGGATGAAAAAATGAAAGATGCGGTAAAGATCACAGTCATCGCCACCGGATTCAAAGAAGAAGACCGCCCTCGCCGGAAAACGGAATCCACCGGATTCACCGTAAATGCCGGCGCCGACGACTTCGACCCAGAGCCGCCATCACCATCCATGGTCATGGAATCGCATCAGGCGTCTTCAATGCCGGCCGCATCAGCCGAAGTCGTTTCCCTCGACAACATGCGCCACGCCATGATCGCGAACTTCGAGCAGGCGGATCTGGATGTGCCGGCGTTTCTGCGGAAGAGGGGAGACGCGATGTAGGTCGTGAGGTTGAGAGCGTGCCGGTCGGACTGACCGCGCAGCTCATGTGATTCCCGACACTGTAAATTCATCTGTCATTTCGAACGGAGCGGATCGTGAAACGATCTGCGCAGTTGAGAAACCAGGTGTGGGGATGTCGGGGAATGCCCATGATCACTAGGCGGTTAGCATTGTACACCCGCCTCCGCCGAGCGGACTTCCTCAGCGATTCACCCGACCCGAATACTCAGGATGTTGCTCTCGATGGCATCTTAGGCACAGCAACGTCAGGTTTCCCAGGGAATGATCGTCCCCATCACCGCGAGTAACTTGATGATGAGGGTCGGTACCTGGTGGAACTCGGCGGTCGCAGTGATCACATCTTCCGCTACGCCAACCGAATCGCGCTGCGCATTTTCTCCCTTGTGAGATTGACAGTCGTGTTTTGAACCGTGTCGAAGAGCACTACCTTTCAGTTTCTCCCTTCTGCGGGACGTGTCTTTATGAGGTTGTCAATCTTGATACCTCTGAGCGATCCGGTTTTTGTCCTTGTTCCACGTACGCTTCCCCATCCCCCGCGACCCAACCTCCCATCCATAACTCAGGAGGAACGTAATCGGCGGGAAAGTTCTTGTCCATCTCTCCCAGCACTTTGGCACAGGCGTCAAGGACCCGCCCCATACCACCCCACAGGTGGTCCATGTTGTCTATCAGGGCGTCTGTTCTGACGGCGAGGCTGAAGGAGAGAAGCTTGTAATCAGTCGTGTCTGGAATTTTGAATGGGACTTCCCTTCCATACTTCGACCGCTCCCAAAGGATCTCCGTGGCAGCCAGCTCCCTATAGAGCCATAAATGCAAGCGGATCTCTTAATTTCGTCTATTGCCCACACGCTCACTCCGAACGTAGTTTTTCGTGTGCCCGTTATCCTGATTGCCCGACTTCTTGCTATCATTTTCGCCTCAGCCGGTAGGTCGCTTATAGTACTAGTCCGCAGGCGGACAAGTGAAGTCCAAGTATTAAAATTAAATAGGACTTGGCCGGTCAAGCCACCGGGACTGGCGAAAGCCCTGAACCTTCCGGGCATTTATGAGGTCGTCCGTGGGGCGCGGGGCCATCAGCGCCGATACCGCCATTCGCCTGGGAAAATATTTTGGCGTGCCCGCGCAGTTCTGGCTCAATCTTCGGAACGACTACGAGCTAAGAATTGCCGAAAGCAGCGGAATCGGCAAGAGCATTCGACCGCACAAAGCGGTTTATGATTCCGAACTTACCGGCATGCGCTAGAACGCGGTAGAATGCTGACGCTCTGATCCCAGAGATAACTTCACGCACTCGACGGAGGTGGTTCATGCGTTTCACACGAATCTGTTTTGCTCTCTCGCTGCTTGCACTCACCTGTTTCGCCACTGCGCAGAATATGGACATGACGAAAATGGCTCCCAAGAAAACCGGATCTTCCGACGCCGGCTATACGGCCAAATCCCTCGCGGCCGCGCCGAAGTCCATCGCCAAAGATGCCGGCGTTGCTCGCTATGACAAAGACGGCAAAATGCAGACGCTTCGCGAAAGCAAGAACGGTTTCACTTGCATGGTAATCATGGGCGATGCCATGTGCGCCGACGCGAACAGCATGGCCTTCTTCGACGCCATGATGAAGAAGGAAAATCCGCCAGACAAGATAGGGCTCACCTACATGCTCAGCGGAGACAATGGAGCGAGCAACACCGATCCCACGGCGGAGAAGAAAACTGCCGACAACCACTGGGTGGTCACCGGACCTCATGTCATGATCGTTGGCCCCGGAGCCAAGTCCTTGGGATTGACGGAGTCCGCCGATCCCGATCCCACCAAGCCTTATATGATGTGGGCGGGCACGCCGTATGAGCACGCGATGATTCCCGTCGGCGGAGGCAAGCCGGCCGCCGCCGCCAAGCCCGCCGCGGCCAAACAATAACCGGGAGTCCTTTTTCATTTCCCTCCGCTAAAACTTTTTCAGCGGAGGGATTTTCCTGTGCGAGTGTACTAAGTGTCGGGCCAAGCCGATGCTCGTGCTGGGTCTCGAAGAAATGAAGCAAAGCTTTTAACCGCGAAGATCGCGAAGCAAACGCCAAAATCGCAAAGAAGATCGCAAAGAAGAACTTGAATCTCGCTTTACTTTGCGTCCTTGGCGTTCCTTCGCGATCTTTGCGGTTAAAGGCTTTCCCTTCCTCCAGCGCTAGGAAATACTTTTCCCACTTGTTATCGTCAGAGTAACCAAGCGAGTCATTACCAAAGGGTGCGTCCTCCCAGCGAGTTTTCTTGTAAGTTACACAATAAACACATACTTACAACGGCCTGAAGCAGATTACCCAGTAAAAATTTTGTAGTTGCTTGTATCAGCGCAAGCCCCTTAAGATCAATAAATTGCAGAAAGTTAGCTGGATTTGGAGCCGCTGGCAAGCTTCTTGCACTCTAACCAGATGTGAATTCCGGGGAAGGTACATCGAAAGTGACAGTTAAGGGATCGAGTTCTCCGCGCGTCATTCTTTTCTTTGTCTCAATCATTCTGCTGGCTCAAGCAGGCCTGGCCGCGACCATTAATCCGCAACCGCACCCCGCGAACCGCACCAGATCCCGCACCATAACTGAGAATCCACATGCCCGCCGCCACATGCGGCACCTGGCCCGCAGCCGCAGAGTGCGGTCGCGCACCGTAGCGACACTGCGCCGCCATCATTACTACGAGCGTTTTTATGCCAGCTCTTATTCAAGCGACATTACTGACGGCGACGTCACAACCGGTGAAGACCCGGTGGTTCGCCAAGCTGCGATTGATGCACTGGGTACCATGAACGGTACGGTTCTGGCGATCGAGCCCACCAGCGGCCGCATTCTCGCGATGGTCAATCAGAAGCTGGCGCTTTCGAGCGGTGATCAGCCGTGCTCGACCATTAAGCTGTCGGTGGCGCTGGCAGCTTTGAGCGAAGGAATCATCACCAAGGAAACGGAAGTCCGTTTGGGTGGCCGCAGCCACATGAATCTAACCTTGGCGCTGGCGCATTCCAACAATGCTTACTTTGAAAGTCTCGGCCGGCAGCTTGGCTTCGAGAAAGTCGCGTACTACGCACATCAGTTCGGGCTAGGCGAACTTGCCGGATACCACATTCAAGGCGAGCAAGCGGGAGTCTATCCCGACGCAGAAATTTCAGCGAAGCTGGGTGGGGTAGGCAAGATGTGTTCCTTCGGCGAAGGGATTTCAATGACGCCGCTCCAACTGGGCTCGCTGGTTACAGCGATTGCGAATGGCGGCACCATGTACTACCTGCAACATCCAACGACCGCTGCCGAAGTCGCTAACTTTCAGCCTCTGGTAAAGCGGCACCTCGATATCGCCGGTGTGCTTCCCGAAATTTCTGACGGCATGGCAGGCGCGGTCAACTTCGGCACGGCCCGCAGGCTGCGAGTGAATTTCAGCGAAGAAGAAATTCTTGGCAAGACTGGGACCTGCTCACACGCGGGTACACGTTTCGGATGGTTTGCCAGTTACGCCAACACCAGTGCCGGGCGCGTGGTGGTAGTGGTTTTTCTGGAAGGCGGGCGCCCGACATTTGGTCCGAAGGCTGCAGAGATCGCCGGCCGAATGTACCGCAACCTTTACGATCACGATTTCTTCCTGGCCAGGCCGGTACTGCCCGAAATTCGTACTCTTAACCGACCCGATTGACATATAACGCGTTCCACTGAAAAAAAGCCCCTGTTGACAGGGGGCTTTTCGTGTGCGATCAGTGCGGGCTATCGCTTGACTTCGTCGCGCTCGACCACGCCGTCCTTGATATGGACGATGCGGTGCGCGTACTCAGCGATGTCATGCTCGTGAGTCACCAGGACGATTGTGTTGCCTTCGGCGTGCAGGCGGTCGAACAGGGCCATGATTTCGTTGCCGGTTTGTGAGTCGAGGTTTCCCGTAGGTTCGTCGGCCAAAATAATAGAGGGCCGGTTCACCAGCGCGCGAGCGATGGCCACGCGTTGGCGCTGTCCGCCTGAGAGCTCGTTGGGTTTGTGGCTCATCCGATCCTGCATGCCCACCGCGGTCAAGGCTTCTTTCGCCCGTTCCACACGTTCGGACGCAGGCATACCGGCATAAATTAGTGGCAATTCCACATTGTGCAAAGCGGTTGCTCGCGCCAGCAGGTTGAAGGTCTGGAAAACGAACCCAATCTCTTTGTTTCGGATCCGCGCGAGTTCGTCATCGTTCAACTCGCTGACCTGCTGACCGTTTAGCCAGTATTGGCCGCGGCTGGGAGAATCCAGGCAGCCGATCAAGTTCATCAGCGTGGACTTGCCCGAGCCTGAAGGCCCCATGATGGCGACGTACTCGTTGCGCCGGATTTGCAGATTGACTCCGCGCAGCGCATGCACCTGCTGCTCCGATCCCATGTCGTAGGTCTTCCACAGGTCCGAAGTGAAAATCATGCATGATTCTGGTGGTGCCGACACCTGTGGCTGCGAGATGTTAATCACTTCTGCGGTCGCCATCGTTTTCTCCTGCCCGGTTTGGGACACCTATTCGCTCCGAGTCCCCTGCTCCATTGGACGAGCCACCGGGGCGTTGGTTATGAAAAAACGCTACCGGCTGCGCCAGCCGGTCACATCCCAGCGGCTTGTAAGGAAGTACGGCGTATCCCAGCCGAAAGTTCCCTTGTCAGCGAATCCGATCGGGGGGCGAAAAACCACCCCGCGGCTAGCAGCGATTATATCTTGCCCACTCAAGCGTTGGATGCGACCGCGGCCCGATTTGATAGAAAACCAATGGCCCGGGTGCGACCCCCGACCATGTGCAAGTGAAATGTTTTTCAAACCACAGACAACCCGCCGGGCATGGCGAAGAATCTCGTCACTCAGGGGTTGTCTACTCGTCTATGTCCTCGCACCCCATTACCTTGTATTCCCAGGGCCAAAGTCATAAAATGAGATCGTCCAGGGTCTGCCTGTCTGTGAAGGAGCCGTAGTTCTTATGTCCCGCGCTGCTCTTCTGAGTCGCATCGTTTCGCCGTTCGTGTTGGTTCTTGCGCTCGGACTGGGCGCACTCGCTTGGGCCGACAAAGATAGCCAGCCCGCCGGCGATCAGGGCAAAGCCAACTCCGGACAGCCTAAAGCGGATCAAGCCAAGACCGGCCAGACAGAAGACCAGTCCGGTGACCCCTTGAAACGCCCCGTCGAGGAAAAGCGCAAGAAAGAGAATGCCAAGTCGCTCAAGAAAGAGTTAATGAGCAGGGAAAGCCGCGATTGGCTGAATAAAGATGTGCGCTGGATCATTACCGACGAAGAGAAAAAAGCCTTCATGCAGCTCTCCAACGAGGAAGAGCGCGAGCAATTCATTGAGGCTTTCTGGGACCGCCGCAATCCCAATCCGGATAGCGAAGACAATGAGTTTAAAGATGAGCACTATCGCCGCATCGAGTACGCCAATGAGCGCTTCGCGGCTGGCATGCCCGGTTGGATGACCGACCGCGGACGTATCTATATCGTGTACGGGCCTGCCGATGAAATCGAGTCCCACCCCTCCGGCGGCACTTACGAGCGTCCTCTAGAAGAGGGTGGCGGCGAGACCTCCACTTATCCATTTGAGGACTGGCGCTACCGCTACATTGAGGGAATTGGTCAGGAAGTGATAATCGAGTTTGTGGATGATTGCCAGTGCGGCGCATACGAGATGACCATGGACCGCAGCAAGAAAGACGCCCTCCTGCACGTTCCGGGCGGTGGCGCGACGCTCTACGAACAAATGGGACAGGCTAACAAGTCGCAGCGCTTTAACGGCGGCCTCGAGAGTTTGGGCGCCGGACCGTTATCAGCGAACCTCCAAAGCAAAGAGTTTGACCGCCTGGAGCAGTTCGCAAAACTGAACCAGGCGCCCGCTCTCAAGTTTAAGGACTTGGCGGAAGCGGTCGGACACCACATTACATATAATCCAATGCCGTTTGATGTCCGTATCGACTTTGTGAAGATCACCAGCGATACCGTCCTGGTTCCGGTTACAGTGCAGCTCAAGAACCGAGACATTACCTTCACCAACAAAGACGGCGTGCAGCACGGAGTGGTGAATATTTTCGGACGGGTTACCAGCTTGTCTGGAAAAGTGATGCAGACGTTTGAAGATACTGTGGTCGCCGACGTTCCAGCCGAACTGCTGCCGCGCGAAGTAGAAAACTCCAAGATCTATTGGAAGTCCGTGCCCCTGCGCCCAGGCCACTACAAGCTCGATGTGGTGGTGAAGGATGTGAATGGTGACCGGGTGGGCACCAAGAGCCAGAGCATCCTTGTCCCGGACTTCTCTGACGAAAAATTGATGAATTCTTCCCTGATTCTGGCCGATGTGGTTGAGCCTGTGCCCACCCGGAGCATCGGCAGCGGGATGTTTGTGATTGGGACAACCAAAGTGCGTCCGCGGGTTGCGACCACGGATGGCAAGCCGGCATCATTCAAACGCGGACAGAAAGTAAACTTTTGGATGCAGGTCTATAATCTCAGCGTGGATGGCAAGACCCACAAACCGTCGGCTACATTCGAATACGATATTGTGAACGCTGCCACCAACAAAGCGGTGGTTCATGCGGTGGAGTCTTCCGACAAGATGGGAAACATCGGCGATCAGGTCACTCTGCATAAAGAGGTGGCGGCGGCGAACCTTGATCCCGGGATGTATCGTATTCAGATTAAGGTGAGCGACAACATCTCTAAGCAGACGGTCGATCCCTCGGCAACTTTTGCAGTCGAATAGTGAGGTCACTCTTGATCTTGCGTAAGCTCGGCTATCTCGTCATAGTGCTTGGTTTGACTCTGCCGGCGTGGTGCGCGGAGCGCCCGGCCGCTATCTCTGGCTACGTACACAATGCCAATGGTGTGCCCCAGAGGGGAGCCGCCGTGGAATTGCTAGGTCCGGCAATTGGGAACCTGCGGGTCTTCACCGACGACAAGGGCTTCTTCACCGCCCGCGGCCTGTTTCCGGGAACCTATAGCGTCAAGGTTTCAGCCCCGGCATTCTTGCCCATTCTGCGCGAAAAAATCAGCGTGCGAGCAGGTGCCAGCGTCCTGTTGAATCTGACGTTAAACACGCTCTTTGATGCGGTCCAGTTTGCTCCCCGGCGCAGCGGTGAGGACGATGCCGACTGGGACTGGGTGCTCCGTTCCACAGCCAATCGGCCGGTTCTTCGCGTTCTTCCGGACGGCTCCCGGGTAGTGGTCAGCAAAGCACACCCATCCGACTTGAAAGGTACGCTGTCTTTCCTCGCGGGATCGCCCTCACAGGGCTTTGGCTCGGTGTCCGACAGGAGCACGGGATTTCTGGTTGAGAAGTCCATTTTCTCGGCCGACACGTTTAAATTCCGCGGAAACGTGGGCTACGGCCCTGGCCTTCCCAATGCAGTTCTGCGGGCTTCGTACAAGCACCAGCTGCCGAACGGTTCTACGCCGGAAGTGGCGTTCACCATGCGCCGCCTTTCTTCTCCGGACTTGGGTCTGCGCGATGCAGATTTGCAGGCCCTGGCCCTGACCATGACCGACAACATAACCCTGGGCAACGTGCTGGAACTGAAATTCGGCAGCGAACTGCAAAGCGTGCAGTTCATGGGCAAGGTGACTGCGGCGCGTCCTTTCGGTTCGATTGCCGCGCATCTTTCTCCGAACACCTTGGTTGAATACCGATATTCGACTTCGCGCCCCAGCAGTCGCACCGAAAAGGGTTTTGAATCGGCGCCTGCCGATTTGAGCGAGTCCGACCCCAGGATAAGCATGGCTGGGTTTTCCCCGGCGCTCGAGAAAGCGCACCACCAGGAAGTCGCACTCTCGCATCGCGAAGGCGATACCAGCGTGCAGGTTGCGCTCTACAGCGATCGTCTCACTGATCCTGCCTTGACCGGCGTGGGAGAGCTTTCGGCGATCAGCGGGGATGTACTCCCCGACGTGTATTCCGGTACTTTTACCTACCAGGGCCGTGATCTCGAAACTCGCGGCGTCAGGTTGGTGCTGGAGCGCAAGCTGACTTCAGACGTCTCTGCCACAGTGAACTACAGTTACGGTGGAACGCTGGATCTGGACCGCGACGGAATCAACCTGCGGGACGTGCGCGATCACAGCGTAATCAGAAATCGCCAGGCTCTTTTAGCGAAGCTGAGTGGCACCACTCCTGGCACTAAGACGCACTGGATCGCCTCCTATGGATGGACTGGTGGCCGCGCCCTGACGCCGGTGGACATGTTTAACGCTTCCGCTGGCCAGGCCGATCCCTTTCTGGATCTCTTCTTCCGCCAACCCATCCCGGGCACCAGTTGCTTGCCGGGACACATGGACATCGTCGTGGAAATTCGTAACCTGCTGGCTCAGGGATATGTCCCGGTGTTCGGCGAGGACGGTCGAACCCTCTACCTGGTGCAGTCGGCACGCGCGGTCCGCGGCGGCGTTGCGTTTAACTTCTA
>WNGK01000508.1_pt1 | contig 40161 bp, 41 predicted proteins | sample 5400601 | NCBI WGS metagenome assembly WNGK01 (sample SAMN13153376, study PRJNA577476) | soil metagenome | isolation source: 60 cm soil or saprolite under Garry oak tree replicate 1 | place: USA:California | collected 2016-06-15 | reverse complement strand
AGACCAAGCGCCGCGACTTGGCCGGGACCCTGTCCGGCGGACAGCAGCAGATGCTGGCGATCGCCCGCGCGCTGATGTCGAAGCCGCGCCTGTTGCTGCTCGACGAGCCGAGCATGGGGCTCGCGCCGCTGCTCGTCGCCGAGATCTTTCGGTCCGTGCAGAAGCTTCAGACCGAGGGCGTGACGATCTTCCTGGTCGAGCAGAACGCGCATGCGGCGTTGAAGATCGCCGACCGCGCCTATGTGATGGAGACGGGGCGCACCGTGCTCGAAGGCACCGGACCGGAATTGCTGGCGAATGACCGCGTGCGTCAGGCGTATCTGGGGATTTGAGCGGAGTCGACGCGCTCGTCCCTGCCGTTGACAGGCCGATGCGCGGCCCCTATCAACCCGGCAAAGCTTCGAGGAACCCGGCATGAAAGTCCGCAATTCGCTCAAATCGCTGCGCAGCAGGCACCGCAACAACCGGCTGGTGCGGCGCAAGGGTCGCGTCTACGTCATCAACAAGACCCAGCGCAGGTTCAAGGCCCGCCAGGGCTGAAGCCGCCGGAACCCACTCCGCTCACGAACGTTTGCGTATTTTGCTGGTTACGAGTGCGGCCCTGCGCCGTACAATCGGTCCATGACGGCAAGATTCGCTGCGCTTTGCTTTGCTGTTCTGCTCGCGGCTGCGCTCGTCGGGCCGCATGCCCGCGCCCAGGCGCCAGCACAGGGGCCGGGCGCCGCGGAGCCGGACAAGGCGCCGCGCGAAGCCAAGCCCGATCGCGGCCGCAGCATCGATTTCCTGTTCGAGGCGCTGAAAGCCGCGCCCGACGCCGAGACCGCCAAGCTGATCGAAAGCCGCATTTGGGCGCTCTGGCTCGCGTCGGGGAGCGACACCGCCGATCTGTTGATGTCGCGGGTGAAACAGGCGGCCGAGGAGAAGGACACCGATCTCGCGATCCGGTTGCTCGATGCGATCGTGGAACTCAAGCCGGAGTATGCCGAGGCGTGGAATCGCCGCGCGACGATGTATTTCACCAAGAAGGATTACGGCCACGCGCTCGCCGACATCGCCCAGGCGCTCGCGCGCGAGCCGCGCCATTTCGGGGCGCTGACCGGGCTCGGCATGATCCTGCAGGAGATCGGCGAGGACAAACGCGCGCTCGAGGCTTTCCGCCGGGCGCTCGAGATCGATCCGCATCTGCAAAAAATCCCGGAATTCGTCAAAGCGCTGACCGACAAGGTCGAGGGCCGGGCGATCTGAATTCGCTCACGCCGGGGGCACCTGCCGAAGGGCGCCACACGTTATGGTTTAAAATCATGAACTACGGCGCCACCTGAAGATGTTTTTTGACGAATTGAATGGCCTTAAGCGACTGGTTTTCCTCAATAGTTTTCATGAACAGCTTCGAGTTTTGAGCCTGTTTTGGCCTGTAACTCGTCATGCCCGGCCCCGGATCAAATTCGGGGCAGGCTCTTGTGCCGGGCATCCACGATCTCAACCCCGATGCATGAAAAGCGTGATGGCCGGAACACCCCCGGGCTCTATTTGAGCACGCCCCAACGAGTTGACAGCCCGGGGGCGGCCATGACGATGATCACACGCCCGTCTTCTGGCGTCGGTCCTCCGCCGCCTGGAACAACGGCACGCTCTCGGCCGCCTCGTCGCCCACGAACGCGAGCCGCATCATGTTGGTCGCTCCCGGCGTGCGCAGCGGCACGCCGGCCACGATGATGATCCGCTGGCCGATTTTCGCAAAACCGTCCCGCACCGCCATGCGGCAGGCGCGATCGACCACGTCGTCGAGATCGCGGGCATCCTGGGCGATGACGCAATGCACGCCCCAGACCAGCGAGAGCTTGCGGCCGGTCGAGAGGTTGGGCGAGATGGCGATGATCGGCGACTTCGGCCGCTCGCGCGCGACCCGCAGCGCGGTTGCGCCGGAGCTGGTCCAGCACACGATCGCGGAGAGCACCAGTGTTTCGGCGATGCCCCGCGACGCGGCAGCGATCGCGTCGGAGCCGGTCGCCTCCGGCTCGCAGCGCTGCGCCTCCACGATCGAGCGATAGGTCGGGTCGCCCTCCACTTCCTCGGCGATGCGGTTCATCGTCGCCACGGATTCGACCGGATATTTGCCGGCCGCGGATTCCGCCGAGAGCATGATGGCGTCGGCGCCCTCGAACACCGCGGTCGCGACATCGGAGACTTCGGCGCGGGTCGGCACCGGATTGAGGATCATCGATTCCAGCATCTGGGTGGCGACCACCACCGGCTTGCCTGCGCGGCGCGCCGTCCGGGTGATCTGCTTCTGCACGCCCGGCACCTTCTCGAGCGGCATTTCCACCCCAAGATCGCCGCGCGCGACCATCAGCCCGTCGACCAGATCGAGAATCTCGCCGAGCCGGGTGACCGCCTGCGGCTTCTCGATTTTCGCCATCACGGCGGCGCGGCCGCGGGTGATCTTCTTGGCCTCGGCCACGTCCTCCGGGCGCTGGATGAACGAAAGCCCGACCCAGTCGATGCCGGCGTCGAGCGCCGCCTCGAGATCGGAGCGGTCCTTGGCGGTCAGAGCCGAGAACGGCACCGTGGTGTCGGGGAGGCTGATGCCCTTGCGGTTGGAGAGCTTGCCGCCGACCTCGACCCGGGTCACCGCGCGCCCGGGCGCGGTCTCGATTGCGGTCAGCCGCACCTTGCCGTCGTCGAGCAGCAGCGTGTGGCCGGGCTCGAGCGCCGCGAGGATTTCGGGATGCGGCAGCTGCACGCGCGAGGCGTCGCCGGGGGTCGGATCGGCGTCGAGCACGAAGGTCGCCCCGCGCTCGAGCATGACCGCGTCGCCCTCGAAGCTGCCGACGCGCAGCTTCGGTCCCTGCAGGTCGACCAGCACGCCGACCGGACGCTCGCTCTTCTTTTCCACGGAGCGGATCAGGCTCACGAGCTCGCGCATGCGGTCGTGCGTCGTGTGGCTCATGTTGATGCGGAACACGTCGGCGCCGGCCTCGAACAGCCGGTAGATGACCCCGGCGTCGGACGAGGAGGGTCCGAGCGTCGCCACGATCTTCGCCCGGCGCAACCGTCTCATCGCGCGGGCGGCCTCGGCGAATTGGGAGCCGGGAACGGCGTCGCCGGCTGGCCGGCGGCGGGCGGCGGCGGATGGATCGGGGCAACTTGCGGCATCGCGCGCTGGGGCGCCTGCTCGGTCGATTCGGTGAGCTGCACGGTCCAGGCGCGCTGCTCGCCGGTGTCGACTTCGAAGAAGCCGGTACGGTCGAAGCCGCGGGCCAGGCAGTCCTCGATGCCGCGAATGGTGAACTCCTTGTCACGCGTGCACATGAATGCCTTGCCGGACCATTCGCCGCCGCGGTCGTAGTCGATCGCGTAGATATAGTAGAATCGCGCCACCAGCGCGCCCTTGAGCAAGGTGTCGCAGTTTCGCGCCGACAGGTTCCACCAGCCCTCGGTGGTCCAGCCGTCGCCGTCCTTGTAGCCGATCGCGATGCCGACGCGGCTGCCGGTGTTGTTGCACAGCCGGAAATCGGCCAGAGCGGGGGCCGTGGAGGCCCAGAGCGGGATCAGCAGCAAAATTCCGCGCAGGAGCAATGCGGCCATCGCTTCAGTTTTCCTCGTAGCGCGGACAGCGGGGGGAGGGTTCCGCCCGGAACTTGGTCAAGCCACCGATAATTCGCGGGATTTCGCGCCAGACCTCAAGGCCTGTCAACGAGCACGGCGCGAAAGTCGTTGACATTGGTCCAGGTCGGCCCCGGGACGACGAGATCGCCCAGCCGGGCGAAGAACCCGGTCGAATCGTTGTTGGCGAGAAAGGCGGCGGGATCGAGGCCGAGCGCCCGCGCCCGCGCCAGCGTGGTTCCATCCGCGAAGGCGCCGGCCGGATCGTCCGCGCGGCCGGAACCGCCGTCGGTCCCGTCGGTGTCGCCCGCGAGCGCGGCAATCCCGTCCATGCCGGCGATCTCCATGGCAAGCGCCAGCGCATATTCCTGATTGGGCCCGCCCCGCCCGGTGCCCCGAATGGTGACGGTGAGCTCGCCGCCCGAGAGGATCACTGCCCGCCGGCCCGCATCCGCCAGGCCGCGGGCGAGGCGGCCGTGATCCGCGGCGATCGTTCGGGCTTCCCCCTCCAGGCGATCGCAGAGAAACATGCAATCGTATCCGGCGGCGCGGACCGCAGCCTCCGCGGCCCGGAATGCATCGGCCGGACGCGCGATCAGGCGGAACTCGGTGCCGGCGAAGATCGGATCGCCCGGCTTCGGGGTCTCGCCCGCTTCATCGGCAAGCGCGCGTGCAACCGCATCCGGAATCTCGAAGCCCTGTCGCGCGAGGATGTCGCGCGCGTCGGCGAGGGTCGAAGGATCGGGGACGGTCGGCCCGGAGCCGATCACCGCCGGGTCGTCGCCCGGCACATCGGAAATGGCGAGCGTCGCCACGCGCGCGGGGTGCGCGCGAGCCGCGAGCCGGCCGCCCTTGATGCGGGAGAGATGCTTGCGCACCGTGTTGATCTCGCCGATGGACGCGCCCGAGCGCAGCAGCGCGCGGGTGACCGCCTGCTTCTCGTCGAGCGTGACGCCCGGCGCGGGCGCGATCCAATTGGCCGAGGCGCCGCCCGAGACCAGCACCAGGACCAGATCCTCGCGCCCGGCCCGGTCGGCGAGATCGAGCGCCCGGCGCGTGGCAGCCAGTCCGGCCGCATCGGGCAGCGGATGGCCTGCCTCGATCACCGGAACCAGCCGGGTCGGCCGGCCGTAGCCGTGACGGGTGACGGCGACGCCGGCGATACGGCGCTCGGGCACGCCCCGGCGATCGAGGTAATGGGTTTCCGCGACTTCGGTCATGGAGCCCGCGGCCTTGCCGGCGGCCAGGATGATCAGCCGGCCCGCATCCGGCGGCGCGGGAAGATGCGGCGGCAACGCGCTTGCCGGATGCGCCGCAGCGATCGCGGTCTTGAACAAGCCCTCGAGAAATTCCCGCGGCGAATGCACGGCTTCGCTCATGCGCGCTGCCTGGATCGATGCATGCCGGCCATGTTTGCTTCCTCTTTGTCGCGGCGCCTATGGCGGGCACGCCCTTGCGCCACTATCCTCCACTCCATGCTCGGGCAAAGCCCCGTTTGCCGAGGCGAACCAAGGAAACGATCATGAAGCTTGATGAAGCCACGCGCACCAGCCTGGAAGCTGCCGTGTTCCGGCGGCTGGTCGAGCATTTGCGAGCGCGCACCGAGGTGCAGAACATCGATCTGATGAACCTTGCCGGATTCTGCCGCAACTGCCTCTCGAACTGGATGAAGGAGGCGGCGGATTCGAAGGGCGTTCCGATGACCAAGGACGAGAGCCGGGAGGCCGTCTACGGCATGCCCTACGAGGAATGGAAGGCGAAATACCAGCGCGAGGCGAGCCCGGACCAGCGCGCCGCGTTCGATACGGCGGGCCACAAGCACTGAGCCTGTGGATGGTTTTTTCCGCGGCTTGACGGCGGACCGGTTCCTTCCGAAACCTGAGGGCGCGGCGGGTTCCAGGCCGCCTCGCTCGACGGGAAGGAAAATCGATGACCGACGCCGCGCCCGCTGCCGAAACCCGCTCCGCCGCTCCGGCCAAGGAGCACTTGCGCGCCTTCGTCGAGCGCATCGAGCGGCTCGAGGAAGAGAAGAAGACGATCGCCGACGACGTCCGCGACGTCTATGCCGAGGCCAAGGCCACCGGCTTCGACGTCAAGGCGCTGCGCTCGATCGTCAAGCTGCGCAAAGAGGACGCCGACGAGCGCAAGGAGCACGAGGCGATTCTCGCGACCTACATGCTCGCGCTCGGCATGATCGAGGGGTGAGGGCCCCTCGTTCCGGCCAAGCGCGCAACGCGCGAGAGCCGGAGGCCGGGGCGACGCATCCGGTGAGCTATCTTAAGCCCGCGGTGCGCGACGAGAACGTGATGGTCGGCAGGAACGCGACCGCGGCGCCCCCGAAGGCGTCGGCATTCATGCCGAAATGCGGATCGTCGGAAAAGATCATCGCCAGCGCGAACGAGGGTTTGCCGAACAGCGGCCGCAGTGTGCGGTAGTCCGTCGGGCCGAGGACGGAGACGTGCATCGAATATTGCACGCTCGGCGCCATCACGATCCCGCGCAGCCATGGGTCGTGGATCTTTTCGCCGCGGACCGTGAGCGGGACCGACCCGGTCGTGAGCGCAGCAGCGACCGGCATCGGCGCCGGCGCGCCCAATGACCCCATCGGGGCCGGGCGCGGCGGAGGCTCGGGTGCGGCTGCCGGTGCGGCCGCATAGGCGAGCGCGATCTCGGCCGGGACGCGATCCTTGGCAAACTCGGATGAGGGGCCGATGCTCGCGGTCAACTCGGGATCGGCGCTGGCGACGACAATTTCCTGCGGCGGGCGCGGGGCGGGCTGCCCCTCCGGTCCCGCGATCCAGACGAGCCTTTGTCCGCCTTCATTGATCGCCCCCGGGGGGGTGGCGGCCCGCGCATCGGCGCGTTCCGCGACCGCGGTCACCGCGGCGGCTGCCGGCGCGGCGGACCAAGTCCCGCGCGCAGGAACTGCCTCGGCCGGGCTTTGGCTCGCCGCGAGCGTGAATTGCGGCGGTCGCGGCGGCGCTTTCGGCGGCATCGGAACGGCGGCGAGGCGCACCGGCTTGGCTTGAACGGGATTCGGGCGCGCAACCGCCGGTGCGGCGTGAACCGATCCGTCGCGGTCGGCCGCATCGGCATCCTCTTCTTCGGCGTTGAAGCCGAACAGCTTGGCGAGCAAGCCGCGCTTGGGCTTCTCCGCACCCGCCGCCTGGGCGTCGCTCTCGCTGATCGCGCCGGCGTCACGCGCCTGCGCCAGCAAGGTCGCGGACGGGGTCGACCCGCGCCGGCGAACTTCGGCTAGCGCTTGGTCGTAATGGGCGAGCGGCCGTCCATCCGACGGAATGTGCACGGTCTTGCCGTCCGGGAACACGCGCACGAGCTGATCGTGCGTCATGCGCGGCCAGTGCCGCACGCTGCCGGTGTCGAGGTGCACGAACGGCGAGCCGGAGCCCGGGTAGAATCCCACGCCGCCGCGCTGCAGCCGCAGCCCGGCGAAGCGCAATTGTTCGAGCGGCACCCCCGGGATGTAGAAATCCATGGCCCGGCCGACGGTGTGCTGGCTGTACTGGGCGACACCGCGGCTGCGGTGGCGCAGCATGGAGTTGGTCTCGGGCGAGCGATAGCCGCAAACCACCTGGATCGATTCCTTGGCGCCGACCTCGTGGGTGACTTCCCAAAGCAGGTCGAGCAGGTGCGGATCCATGTGGGTCGACTGCTCGCGGCGCCAATCGCGCAGGAACCAGTCGAGCTTCTTCAGCGCCTCATCGTCATAGCGGCCGCCGCGCTTGAAGATGATGCTGATGTCTTCGCCGGTGTGGATGTGGTGGAGCGAGAGGGCGCGCGTGTCGCCCTCGGCGATCACGCTCTGCAGGCCGTGCGATCCGAACAGCACCAACAGCGCCGCAAGGCCGATACGCTGGCCCACGCGCCACGGGCACGACACAAGATCAGCCTTCCACGCGATCCGTAATGGCACGTGCGCTGTTCCGCGAAGACGTTATAGATCATCGCCGCGGCGTCCCCACCGCGGACAAAGGCTAACGCAGTCTTCATTGGGACCGGTTAACGCGGAATTAGCGCGTGTCCCCCGTCCCCCCGTGGATCCTGGGTAGCGGGGGAGTGTGGCAAAAACGTGCCCTCGCCGCGCGGCCGGGGCGGCCGCCAACAGCATTTTTGCAGACGCTGCAGAGGGTTCAGCGGAACCAGCCGAAGAACGGAAACTGCCCGCCGCCGCCGAACGGATAGGATGGCCGCCCCGGCAACCGGACCGCCTGCTGACGGGCGCCGGTCTGCGGGCGTTCGATCGCGATGTCGGCGACGCGTCGCTCGTCGCCCTTGAGCGCGGCAATGACGCGCGCGTCGCGGCCGTACAGGTCCTCCCGGATGCTGAGCTTGCCGGATTCGTCGACGAACGCCGTCTGGTAGGTGAGATGCACCGGGATGAGATTCTGGAAGCTGATGTCCTGCTCGCCCCCGCCGATCATCCGGGAGAGCCGCTCTTGCGTATAACCGTCGCGGGGCCGGGCGATCGACAGCAGAACCTCGGCGTATTTGAGCGGATTCTCGACCCGCATGCAGCCGTGGCTGTAAGCGCGTTTCTCCTGCGCGAACAGATATTTATCCGGCGTGTCGTGCTGGTAGACCAGGAACCTGTTGGGGAAATTGAAGCGGATGCGTCCGAGCGCGTTCTTCTCCCCCGGCGGCTGGAAGATGTGGATCGTGCCGTCGCGATTGTATTCCATCTTGAGCCCGATCCGTTCCAGCGCCATCGGGTCCTGCTGCAGCGCCGGCAGATATTCGTTCTGCACGATCGAGGGCGGAACGTTCCAGGTCGGGTTCATGGTGATGAATTTCATCGGCTCGCTCAACAGCGGCGTCGGCATCGTCGGCTTGCCGGTGACGATCTTGGTGTGCCAGACCGTGGCGCCGTCGCGCACCACCCTGAGCGTGAAGTCCGGAATGTTGACCATCACGTAGGCCTTGCCCAGGTCGCGCGGCAGCCAGCGCCAGCGCTCCATATTGGCAATGATGACATCGGCGTCGCGGTCGCGCCGCGGTCCGTTGAGCGCCTCGATGGTAGCCGAGTTGAGATTGCCGGTCGGCGAGAGCTCGTGCTGGCGCTGGAATTTCTTCACCGCCTCGGCGAGCGGCTTGTCGTAGGTCTCGTTGCCGTCGCCCGGAACGCCGAGGCGGTGGCGCAGCGGCGGCACGCGCGCATCCTGCATGCCGGGCTTGAGCACCGGTCCGCCGCCGATGCGCGCGGGACCCGTCTCGCCGTGGTGGAAGCGCGCCTCGGCGAGCTTGGCGCGAAGCGCCCGGTAGCCCGGATGCGGCGGATTATACGAGCCGAGCGCCTCGCCGGCATCGGTTGCCGCGGCCAGCTTGGCCAGGATTTCGGCCGGCTCCGGGAACACCTGCTCATACTGAATGTCGGCGCTGACGCGCGAGAAATGCACGCGGCCGGTCTGGGCGTGGCGCGCATAGGTCAGGACCGCGTTGACGAGCCTGAGTTCGGCATCGGCAAGGGCATCGGGCCGATCGGCCGGCGCCTTGAAATCGGGCGTCGGATAGTCGCTCGGGTCCAGTCCGTCGCTCTCCGCGGCCTTCAGGCGGGCGATCGTCGCCTTGGCGCGCGCGTTGGCGGCGCCATCGGTGATCCAGATCGGCGCATAGCCGCGGCCGGCATAAAAGGCTTCCGCCGCGGTGCGCTCTTTCTTGCGATCGAAGATTCGATCGGCTTTGGCCGTCAGCAATTCGCGCAGCTTCTCCGCAATCGCGTGATCGGCGGGCGAGAGATCGACGGCGATGATCGGCTTGGCGGGTTCTTTTACGGGTGCGGCCGCGGGCGTTTCGCCCCCCGCCGGCGAAACCGTCGCATCGGTCGCCGGTGCTGCGGGCGCATTGGCGCTGGCCGGTATTCCGCCGGCCGGCTCCGCAACTGCGGCCGGGGCGGCTGTCGCCGGGGCGATGGGCTTGGCTGCAGCTGCGTCGGATCCGGATGCAGACGGCACGGTGCCGACGGTGGCCGGCTCCGGTTTGGACAACCTGTCGGTGTCCGCAATGGTTGGCGGCGGTATATCCGCCGCGTCGGGCAGGGGCACCAGGGCTTCGATGGTCTTTAGATCCTGGGCGGGGTTTTCGGCCCGCGCCGCACCGAAATTTCCGCCGGCCAGCACATCGGTTATCAGAAGAGCAAGTGCCGTGCCAGTAAGCACGCGATCCAGCCGAAGCCCGCGCATCGAGCGACTCCCCGTTCCCCGCGCTACGCCAACTCGAACGCCCGGTCGCGGCCGCGGCCCCGCGCTCCTGATGGAAGTTCCCGGACCTGACTCCAATTCTGCAGCAGAATCAACCGAACACCAGAACAGCCTCGAACAATTCCGCGCGAGTGTCACTCCGCCGCCACGCCGCCGGAGGAAATTTCGCCGACATCGCCCGGTTCGAGACCGAGATCCTTGAGCCTGCGGTAAAGCGTCGAGCGTCCGATCCGCAGCTTGCGGGCAACTTCGGACATTTGTCCATCATAATGCACGATCGCCAAGCGAATGAGCTCGGATTCGATCTCGGCGAGCGGACGGATGTCGCCTTTGGCATCGAGGATCGCCATCGCGCCATCGCTCGTGCCGGCCGAGAGGTGAGGCGAGAGGCTGGTGACCGCCTGGCCTTCGTCCATCGTGAGCCCCGCGATCGGTTCGCCCGCATCCGCCTCCAGCATGAGCGGCGGTGCCGGCTTTTCTGCGGCGTCGAGCTTGGCGGATTGCGCGATCTGAGGAAATTCGCGAATTCCGATCTCCTCGTTCTCCGCCAGCACAACCGCGCGATAAACCGCGTTTTCCAGCTGCCGGACGTTTCCCGGCCACGGCTGGGTGCAAAGCAGCGCCACGGCGTCGGCCGACATCGCCCGGATGCGCTTGCCTTCCTCGGCCGCGAACCGCGCCAGGAAATGCCGGACGAGATCGGGAATATCCTCGGGATGCTCGCGCAGCGGCGGCACCAGAATCGGAAAGACGTGCAGCCGATAGAACAGATCCTCGCGAAACCGCCCTTCCTTCACGGCCGCCAGCACGCTGCGGTTCGATGCGGAAATCAGCCGCACGTCGACCTGCAGCGGTTTTCTGCCGCCGACGCTGTCGATCTCCCCCTCCTGGATCGCGCGCAGCAGCTTCACTTGCGCGGCCAGCGGCAGTTCGCCGATCTCGTCGAGGAAGAGCGTGCCGCCGGATGCCTCCACGAACTTGCCGACGTGCCGCTCGGTCGCGCCGGTGAAGGCGCCGCGTTCGTGGCCGAACAACGTCGATTCGACGAGGTTGTCGGGAATAGCCCCGCAATTGACCGCCACAAAGGGCTTCGCTCGGCGCGCGCCGGAGCCGTGAATCGCCCGCGCGATCAGTTCCTTGCCGACCCCGGACTCGCCCTCGATGAGGACGGCGATCTCGGATGCGGCGGCCTTCTGGGCAATGCGCAGCGCCGCCTGCATCCGCGGGCTGCGCGTGATCACGTCCTTGAACGTCAGCGTGCCGGACCGGCTGCGCTTGATGCGCTTGAACTCGGTCTCCAGCGCATTGGCGACGAGCGCATTGCGCAGCGAAACCTGCAGGCGCTCGGGCCCGACCGGCTTGACCACGAAATCGACGGCGCCGGCGCGCATTGCCGAGATCACGTTGTCGATGCCGCCGTGGGCGGTCTGCACGATCACCGGAATGCTCGAGCCCGCCTCCCTGAGCCGCGCCAGGACGCCGAGCCCATCGAGGTCGGGCATGACCAGATCGAGCACCACGGCATCGGTTGCGGCGCCGGCGCCCAACAGGCACCTGAGCGCGGCGTCCCCGCCTTCGACCGCGACCGCCTCGTACCCGAACCGGCGCACCATGCTCTCGAGGAGCCGGCGCTGCACCGGGTCGTCGTCGACGATCAGAATCGTTTCGGGCATCCCGACTCCTTGCGGCGAGAGAAACGTGCCAATTCGGGCCAATGTCGCCGCAGAGCCTTAACGCCGTGTAAAACGCCGGACTTCGTCGGCTTTTTCCGCGCGGTTGATCGGGGAGGCGACCGCCCTATGTTCCAGACTGTCTCCGCCATCCTTTCGCACCGTGGCGGTGCTTGGATGCCCGACGTTTCACCGGATTTGAGGCCCTGATGATTCCGCACGCGCCCAACGCCCCCGCCAAGGCCGCCGCAAAGTCCACCCCTGCCGCCGACCTCGGTCCCCTGCCGGAATGGGACCTGCGCGATCTCTATCCCTCGATCGATGCGCCCCAGGTGAAGCGCGATCTCGATCGCGCCGATACCGAGTGCCTGGCGTTCGAGGAGAGCTATCGCGGCAAGCTCGCGGCGATTGCGGCTTCGGTCGAGGCCGCCCGCACCCTTGCCGAAGCGGTCGAGCGCTACGAAGGCATCGACGAATTGCTGGGGCGGCTCGATTCCTATGCGGGTCTGCTCTATGCGGGCAACACCACCGATCCGGCGCGGGCGAAATTCTACGGCGACGTGCGCGACCGGCTCACCGCCGCCTCCTCGCATCTTTTGTTCTTCACGCTCGAGCTCAACCGGATCGAGGACGCCGCGCTCGAGCCGGCGCTGGCCGATCCGCGGCTCGCGCGCTACCGGCCGTGGTTCGAGGACATCCGCAAGGAGCGGCCCTATCAGCTCGAGGACCGCGTCGAGCAGCTGTTCCACGAGAAATCGGTCACCAGCCGGGCCTGGCACCGGCTGTTCGACGAGACGCTCGCCTCGCTGCGCTTCAATGTGGAGGGGGTAGAGCTGGCGATCGAGCCGACCCTCAACCTGCTGCAGGACGAAAGCGAACAAAAACGCCGCGCGGCCGCCGAGGCGCTCGCCGAAACCTTTCGGGCGAACCTCAGGCTCTTGACGCTGATCACCAACACGCTCGCCAAGGACAAGGAGATCACCGACCGCTGGCGCGGATTTCCCGACGTCGCCTTCGCCCGGCATCTGTCGAACCGGGTCGAGCCGGAAGTCGTCGACGCGCTGGTGGCGGCCGTGCGCGCCGCGTTTCCAAAACTCTCGCACCGCTATTACGCGCTCAAGGCCAGGTGGTTCGGCAAGACGCGGCTGCCGCACTGGGATCGCAATGCGCCGCTGCCCAAGGTTAAGACCCGGACCATCGATTGGACCGAGGCCAAGCGCACCGTGCTCGATGCCTACGCAAAATTCTCGCCGCATATGGCGGAGATCGCCGAGCGCTTCTTTGCCAAGAACTGGATCGACGCTCCGGTGCGGCCCGGCAAGGCGCCCGGCGCCTTCGCGCATCCGACCGTGCCTTCCGTGCACCCCTATGTGCTGCTCAACTATCAGGGCAAGCCGCGCGACGTGATGACGCTCGCGCACGAGCTCGGGCACGGCGTGCACCAGGTGCTCGCGGCGCCGAACGGGCCGCTGATGGCGCCGACCCCGCTCACGCTCGCCGAGACCGCGAGCGTATTCGGCGAGATGCTGACCTTCCGCGCACTGCTCGCGAACATCACGGACAAGGAGCAGCGCCGGGCCATGCTCGCCGCCAAGGTCGAGGACATGATCAACACCGTGGTCCGGCAGATCGCGTTCTACGGCTTCGAGCGCAGGGTCCATGTCGAGCGCAAGGACGGCGAGCTGACCGCGGAGCGGCTCGGCGAGGTCTGGCGCGAAGTGCAGGGCGAGAGCCTCGGCCCGGCGATCGACCTCAGGCCCGGGTACGAGACCTTCTGGGCCTATATCCCGCATTTCATCCACTCGCCGTTTTACGTCTACGCCTATGCGTTCGGCGACTGCCTGGTGAACTCGCTCTACGCGGTCTACGAGCGCTCGGAAGCAGGGTTTGCCGCGCGCTACCTCGCGATGCTCGCGGCCGGCGGCACCAAGCATCATGCCGAGCTGCTCGAACCGTTCGGGCTCGATGCGCGCGATCCCAGCTTCTGGCAGGGCGGCCTTGCCGTGATCGCGCGCCTGATCGACGAGCTCGAGGCGCTGGAGCCGGCCGCATAGGGCTGGCGCTCGGCTCCGGGACGTTATACATTCCGTATAACGCCATCGCCCGGGAGCCCGCCATGAAGCTCGAAGTCAAGAAAATCGGCAATTCGACCGGGCTGATCTTGCCGAAGGAATTGCTCGCCCGGCTGCGCCTGGAGCAGGGCGATTGGGTCTATGTAACGGAGATGCCGGACCGTAGCGTGAAAATCACCCCGTATGATCCTCGGCACGAGGAGGCAATGGAGATCGCGCGGCAAGTGATGAAGGAATACCGCGACACGTTCAAGGCCCTGGCTGAATGAACGAGCCGCGGGGGCTGACGCTCCACAACATCGAAGACATCCATGCCGAGCAGCTCGCACTCTTCGGTGGGCCAGCTGGGATCCGCGATCGCGGTGCTCTCGAATCCGCACTCGGCCGTCCGATAAACCGCTGGCACTATGAGAACGCCGACATGGCGCAATTGGCTGCCGCTTATGCATTCGGCATCGCCCGCAATCACCCCTTCGTGGACGGCAACAAACGGACGGCATTTGCGGCGCTCATGGTGTTCCTGCGCCTCAATGGAATTTCCTTCGCGCCTCCGCCACCCGACGCGACAGCCGCCATGATGGCGCTTGCGGCCGGCGACATCGTCGAGGCTGGGTTGGCACGCTGGATCGCTGCGAACATGCCAAGCTCCTGAGTTTTGGAATCTGAGGACTTGCATTCGTGAAAAGCATCAAACGGCCATGAGCGACCGCGAAGCCAACCGATTCTCCGCACGTGCCGCGCGCTATGCCCGCGTCGGCGCCAATGTGGGCGGCGTTGCCGCGCGTATGGCGGGCGCCCGGCTGATGGGCCGCGGGCCCAACCGCTCGCGCAACGCGGCCGAGCTTGCCGCCGCGCTCGGCGGGCTCAAGGGACCGATCATGAAGGTCGCCCAGCTGCTGGCGACCATTCCGGACGCGTTGCCGCCCGAATATGTCACCGAGCTGCAGAAGCTGCAGAGTCAGGCCCCGCCGATGGGCTGGGCGTTCGTGAAGCGGCGCATGACCGCCGAACTCGGCGCCGAGTGGCAGAAGAAATTCAAGAGCTTCGAGCATCATCCGGCGGCTGCGGCGTCGCTCGGCCAGGTGCATCGCGCGCAAGCGCTCGACGGCACGGCGCTCGCCTGCAAGCTGCAGTACCCGGACATGCAGTCCGCCGTGGAGGCGGATTTGCAGCAGCTCGAATGGCTGTTCGCGATTCGCCGGCGCATGGATCCGGCTATCGATACGACCGAGATCGCGGTGGAAATCGGCGCGCGAATGCGCGAGGAGCTCGATTACCGCCGCGAAGCCAAGCACGCGCGGCTCTACCGCTCGATGCTCGACGGCGTCGAGACGATCCGGGTGCCGCGGGTGTGGCCGGAGCTTTCGACCGGACGGCTGCTCACGCTCGACTGGCTCGAGGGCCGCCGCCTGCTCGAGTACACGAAGGCCGATCTTGCCAGCCGCAATTGCCTGGCGACGGCGATGTTCACCGCCTGGTGGTTTCCCTTCAGCCGGTTCGGCGTGATCCACGGCGATCCGCATCTCGGCAATTACACGGTTTTCGCCGAGCACGGTGCGCCGGGCGGCATCAACCTGTTGGACTACGGCTGTATCCGCATTTTCCCGCCGCGCTTCGTCGGCGGCGTGGTCGATCTCTATCACGGCCTGCTCCACGGCGACGATGGATTGATCGTGCGCGCCTACGAGACCTGGGGCTTCCGGCGGCTGAGCCGCGAGTTGATCGATATTCTCAACATCTGGGCACGCTTCATCTACGGCCCGCTGCTGGACGACCGGGTGCGCACGATCGCGGACGGCGTCAAGCCGGGCGAATACGGCCGCCGCCAGGCCTTCCAGGTCCATCGCGCGCTCAGAGAAAAAGGCCCGGTCATGGTGCCGCGCGAGTTCGTGTTCATGGACCGGGCGGCGATCGGGCTGGGCAGCGTTTTCCTGCATCTTCGGGCAGAGCTCAATTTCCACCGGCTGTTCAACGAGGCGATCGAGAAATTCTCGCTTGCGCGGCTAGAGCAACGCCAAGCCCAGGTGCTCGCCCAAGCCGGGCTCGCCGCACCGGCATGAGCGCGCCTGCGATTGCTTGCTGCACCTCCAAAGCGCCCGTCGGGAACCGGGCTGCCGCATTGCCCTGCGGCGGCAATTGCGCTAAGCGAACCAGACATTTCTGGCGCAGATCGGGAGCACGCGATGGCCGACCACGCTCGGGTCGAAACCGCGGATGAGCCCGGCGATGATCTCGCCGAGCACGAGCACACGTACCGGTTTTTCATCAAGATGGTGAAATGGAACGTGGCGGTGATCGTCGTCATCCTCGCGGGAATGGCCTTTTTCCTCACCTGAGTTCCAGGCGCGCCCGCGCGCCGCGGCCGGGCGGCGCATCGGAACGGCTGGGTCATCCATGCAATCGGAGCGGGGCCCGGGAGGCAGCATGAAAATCGCCATACCCGCCGAAGCGGACGAAACCGAGCCGCGCGTCGCCGCGACGCCCGACAGCGTCAAGAAGATGCGCGCGCTCGGCGCCGAGGTCCTGGTCGAAAGCGGGGCCGGCGCCCGCGCGGGCGTGCCCGACGCCGACTACGAGGCCGCGGGCGCCGGCATCGCGCGCGGGGCCGAGGTGGTGCGCGATGCCGACGTGATCCTGAAAGTGCGGCGGCCGAGCGCGGAGGAAGCCGAGCGCTACAAGACGGGCGCGCTGGTGATCGCGATCATGGATCCGTTCGGCAACGAGCCGGCGCTCGCGGCGCTGGCCAAGGCCGGCATCACCGCCTTCGCCATGGAGCTGCTGCCGCGCATCACGCGCGCGCAGGGGATGGACGTATTGTCCTCGCAGGCCAATCTCGCCGGCTATCGCGCGGTGATCGACGCGGCCTACGCATACGGCCGCGCGCTGCCGATGATGATGACCGCCGCCGGCACCGTTCCGGGCGCCCGGGTGTTCGTGATGGGAGCCGGCGTCGCCGGCCTGCAGGCGATCGCGACCGCGCGCCGGCTCGGCGCCATCGTCACCGCGACCGACGTGCGTCCCGCCGCCAAGGAGCAGGTCGAGAGCCTCGGCGCCAAGTTCATCGCGGTCGAAGATGCCGAGTTCAAGCAGGCCGAGACCGCCGCCGGCTACGCCAAGGAGATGTCCAAGGAATATCAGGCCAAGCAGGCCAATCTCGTCGCCGAGCACATCAAGAAACAGGACATAGTGATCACCACCGCGCTGATCCCCGGACGCCCGGCGCCGCGGCTGGTCACCGCCCAGATGGTCCGCTCGATGCGGCCGGGCTCGGTGATCGTCGATCTTGCGGTCGAGCGCGGCGGCAATTGCGAGCTGGCGAAACCGGGCGAGGTGGTCGACGTCGGCGGCGTGAAAATCGTCGGGCACCGCAACATGCCGGGCCGGCTCGCCGCCACCGCCTCGAGCCTCTATGCGAAAAATCTCTACGCCTTCCTCGAGATCCTCGTCGACAAGAGCAGCAAGTCGCTCGCGGTCAATTGGGACGACGAGATCGTCAAGGCGACGGCGCTGACCCGCGACGGCGCCATCGTGCATCCGAGCTTCCAGCCGAAAACCGCGGCGTGAGGAGAGCTTCCATGGAGACGGCGGTCGCTGCCATCGATCCCTTCGTATTCCGTTTGTCGATCTTCGTGCTGGCGGTGTTCGTGGGCTATTACGTCGTCTGGGCGGTCACGCCGGCGCTGCACACGCCGCTGATGTCGGAGACCAACGCGATCTCCTCGGTGATCGTCGTCGGCGCGCTGCTGGCGGTCGGCGTAGAATTGACCGGGAGCGCCGGGTCGATTCTCGCGCGCGCGTTCGGGTTCATCGCCCTCACGTTCGCGGCCGTGAACATCTTCGGCGGGTTCCTGGTAACACAGCGCATGCTGTCGATGTACCGCAAGAAGAAGCGTTAGGAACCCGCAATGAGCCAAGATCTCGTTGCGCTGCTCTATCTGGTTTCCGGCGTCCTGTTCATCCTGGCGCTGCGCGGGCTCTCCAGCCCGGAGACGAGTCGCCAGGGCAATTTCCTCGGCATCGCCGGCATGGCGCTCGCGATCGTGACGACGCTCGCGTCGCACCCGCCGGCCGGCATCGGCGCCTGGCTGCTGGTCGTACTCGGGCTGACCCTCGGCGGCGGCGCCGGCGCGGTGATCGCGCGCCGGGTGCCGATGACGGCGATGCCGCAGCTCGTCGCCGCCTTCCACTCGCTGGTCGGCCTCGCCGCGGTCCTGGTCGCCGCCGGCGCGCTCTATGCCCCGGACGCATTCGGGATCGGAACCGTCGGCGCGATCCACGGCGCGAGCCTCGTCGAGATGTCGCTCGGGCTCACCATCGGCGCCATCACGTTCACCGGATCGGTGATCGCCTTCCTCAAGCTCGACGGACGGATGAGCGGCAGGCCGATTCTGCTGCCGCTGCGCCACATCATCAATCTGGCGCTGCTCGCGTTCCTGATCTTCCTCATCGTCTGGTTCGTGAAGAGCGAGAGCTATTCGGCATTCTGGCTGATCACGCTCGCCTCGTTCCTGATCGGCGTCCTGATCATCGTTCCGATCGGCGGCGCCGACATGCCGGTCGTCATCTCGATGCTCAACTCGTATTCGGGCTGGGCCGCTGCCGGCATCGGTTTCACGCTGGGCAATACCGCGCTGATCATCACCGGCGCGCTGGTCGGCTCCTCGGGCGCCATCCTGTCCTACATCATGTGCAAGGGCATGAACCGCTCGTTCATCGCCGTGATCCTCGGCGGGTTCGGCGGCGAGGTCGCGGGCCCGGCCGGCGGCGAGGAGAAGCGCCTCGTCAAACAGGGCTCGGCCGAGGATGCGGCCTTCATCATGAAGAACGCCTCGAAGGTCATCATCGTGCCGGGCTACGGCATGGCGGTGTCGCAGGCGCAGCATGCGCTGCGCGAAATGGCGGACCGGCTCAAGGCCGAGGAGGTCGAGATCAAATACGCGATCCACCCAGTCGCCGGACGCATGCCCGGCCACATGAACGTGCTGCTCGCCGAGGCCAATGTGCCCTACGACGAAGTGTTCGAGCTCGAGGACATCAACTCGGAATTCGCGCAGGCCGACGTGGCGTTCGTGATCGGCGCGAACGACGTCACCAACCCGGCGGCCAAGACCGACCACAAGTCGCCGATCTACGGCATGCCGGTGCTCGACGTGGAAAAGGCCAAGACCGTGCTGTTCGTCAAGCGCGGCATGGGCTCGGGCTACGCCGGGGTCGAGAACGAGCTGTTCTTCCGCGACAACACCATGATGCTGTTCGGCGACGGCAAGAAGATGACCGAGGAGATCGTCAAGGCGCTGTAGGGCTCCGGCTCGATTGTGGAATGCCGACGGTGATCTCGAAATTGAAACGGCTTCTCGTGATCGCGGCCGCCGGCTATGGCGTCCTTGTCGCCGGCCTGTGTTTCGGCGAGCGCTCGCTGCTCTATCATCCCGATTCGACGCGAATTTCGCCCGCCGATGCGGGTCTGTCCCAGGCCGAGGAGATCCTGCTCGAGACTGTGGATGGCGCGAGGCTGGTCGCCTGGCATGTCGTCCCGCAGCGCGATAAGCCGATCGTTCTCTATTTCCACGGCAATGCCGAGGTCATTTCCTGGCAAGCGCAGCGATTCCGTAGGCTGGTGTCCGACGGCACCGGCCTCCTGGCACTGTCCTATCGCGGCTATGGAGGTTCGACCGGACAGCCGACGGAATGGGGCCTGCATCTTGATGCCGACGCGGCCTACGCGTTCGCGGCTGCGCGCTACAGCCCGCAACGCATCGTCATATGGGGCCATTCGATCGGCACCGGGGTCGCCGTCGCACTTGCGGCCGAACGGCCCATCGGAAAACTAGTCCTGGAAGCGCCGTTCACTTCGACCGCCGATCTCGCGGCCAGAATCTTTCCGATCGTGCCCGTCCGCCTGCTGATGAAGGATCAGTTTCGCTCGGATGAGAAAATTTCCGAGGTGAGAGTACCGGTGCTCGTCATGCACGGCGTCCGCGACGATGTGATCCCGATCGCGTTCGGCGAACAAGTGTACAAGCTCGTTCGCGGCCCGAAGAAGTTCGTGCGGTTTCCGGACGGCGGGCACATCGAGCTCGATGCTCTAGGTGCAACGGATGCGGTTCACGCATTTCTGGCCGGGGATGTGGAATAATCAACCGAGCGAGCTTCATGTTGACGTTAAAATGGATCGTTCTCATCGCGGTCGTCGGCTGGGGCGGCATCGTGATGCTCGCGTATTTCGCACAGCGCGCGCTGATGTATTTCCCCGAGACGGTGCGCACGCCGCCGGCCGCGGCCGGTTTTTCGCAGGCCGAAGAGGTCGTGCTGCAAACCGAGGACGGCGAGAAGATCATCGCCTGGCACGTGCCGCCGCGCGGGGACAACCCGGTCGTGCTGTATTTCCACGGCAACGGCGGGGCGCTGTCCTGGCGCGCGGACCGCTTTCGCGCGCTCATGGCCGACGGCACCGGGCTGTTGGCGCTGTCCTATCGCGGGTACGGCGGATCGAGCGGAAGCCCGACCGAGACCGGCCTGATCCGTGACGGCGAGGCGCTCTATCGGTTCGCGGCGGAGCGATATCAACCAGCTCGGCTGGCGCCATGGGGCGAATCGCTCGGCAGCGGCGTTGCGGTCGCGCTCGCGGCGACGCATCCGGTCGGGGCCGTCATTCTGGAGGCGCCCTTCACCTCGGCCGCCGAAGTCGGCGCGGGGCACTATCCATTCCTGCCGGTCCGCTGGCTGATCAAAGACCCGTTCTACTCCGATCGGCGGATCGCCGACGTGCGCGCGCCGGTGCTGGTGCTCCATGGCGCACGCGACAGCATCGTCCCGATCGCGCTCGGCGAAAAGCTCTTCGCGCTGATCCCGGGCCGCAAGCAATTCGTGCGCTTTGCCGACGCCGGCCACAACGATCTCGACCAATACGGGGCCGTGCAGACGGTGCGGGAGTTCCTCGCCAAGACCTTCGGCGAAGCCAAGGCGATGTCCGAGCCGGCTCGGAAGGTTCAGTAGGTCCGACTGTACTGCCGCCCCGTGGAATCTCGAGGCGGCGCTACCGGCCCGCGAACGAAGGCGAGCGCGGAGCGCCGATCCGGGCGGGGGGCTTGGGCTTGCTGGGCAGCAGGCCCTCGCGTTGCGCGCGCTTGCGCGCCAGCTTGCGCGCCCGGCGGATGGCTTCCGCCCGCTCGCGCGCCTTCTTCTCGGAGGGTTTTTCGTAATGGCCGCGGAGCTTCATCTCGCGGAAAATGCCCTCGCGCTGCATTTTCTTCTTCAGCGCCTTGAGGGCCTGGTCGACATTGTTGTCGCGAACGAGAACCTGCACGTCGTTCCTCTGGGTTGGCGATTCAAGTCCGGCAAACATCATCCGCGCGCCGCGGATACACCGCTGCCGAGCGTGCGCCTCTATCAGTTTTGCGCGCGCTTGTCCACCAAAGCGCGACGGCGAACGGCGATTCTCGCGCGGCTATCGCTCCGTCGGATCGGGTGACACGCAGGTGACGTGGCCCATCTTGCGTCCGGGGCGCACGTGGGCCTTGCCGTAGAGATGCACCTTGGCGTGCGGCTCGGCGAGCCAGCGGGCGTATTGCTCGACCTCCTCGCCGATCAGGTTGATCATCTCGATGCGGCCGCGCCGCGCGGGCTTGGCCAGCGGCCAGCCCGCGATCGCCCGGATGTGCTGCTCGAATTGCGACACCGACGCGCCGTCGAGCGTCCAATGCCCGGAATTGTGCACGCGCGGCGCGACCTCGTTGACCAGCACCGCGGTCTCGCCCGCGCGCGGCACGAACATCTCGACGGCGAGCACGCCGACGTAATCGAACGCCCGCGCGATGCTCTCGGTGATGGCCTGCGCCGCATCGGCAATCGCCGGCGAGACCAGCGCCGGCACGCGCGAAATCTTCAGGATGTGGCCGCGGTGCTCGTTCTCGGTGACGTCGAAACATTCGACCCGCCCGCCCCGCTCGCGCGCGGCCACGACCGAGATCTCCCGCTCGAAATCGACGAAGCTTTCGAGAATGCCGGGCCGGCCGCCGATGCCGCGCCAGGCCGCCTCGAGATCGCTGCCGTCGCGGATCGTGACCTGGCCCTTGCCGTCGTAGCCGAAACGCTGGGTCTTCAATACCGCAGGTCGCCCGATCTTCTCGATCGCGCGGGACAGCGCGGCCGGCGAATCGACCCGCATGTAAGGCGCCGTGGCGATGCCGAGGCCGGCGATGAAATCCTTCTCGACGAGGCGGTCCTGCGTGGTGGCGAGCACGGAAGGATCGGGGATGACCGGCCGTCGCGATGCAAGGAAGATCGCGGCATCCGCCGGCACGTTCTCGAATTCGTAGGTGACGACGTCGACTTCGCGCGCGAAACGATCGAGCGCCGCCTCATCGCCATAGTCGGCGAGGGTGAGCCGTCGGGCCACGTCGAAAGCACAGGATTCCGGGTCCGGCGAATAGATGTGAGTCTTCAACCCCAGCCGGGCCGCAGCCATCGCCAGCATGCGGCCGAGCTGGCCGCCGCCGAGAATGCCGACCACGGCGCCGGGCGGAAGCGGCCGCGCCTCGCTCACGCCGCGCCCTCGGGCCTCTCCGCAACGGCTTCGCTCTGGCGCCGGCGCCATGCTTCCAGGCGCTCGGACAGCGCCGCATCCGCGAGCGCCAGCACGCCGGCGGCAAGCAGCGCGGCATTGATGGCGCCCGCCTTGCCGATCGCCAGCGTTCCGACCGGTACCCCGGGCGGCATCTGCACGATGGAATAGAGCGAATCGAGCCCGGAAAGCGCCGGGCTTTCCACCGGCACGCCGAATACCGGCAGGATGGTCAGCGCGGCGGTCATGCCCGGCAGATGCGCGGCGCCTCCCGCGCCCGCAATGATGACCTTGAACCCCGCGGCACGCGCGCCCTTGGCGAATTCGTAGAGGCGCTCGGGCGTGCGATGCGCCGAGACGATCCGCACATCATGATCGATGCCGAGCGCGGCCAGCGTTTCGGCGGCATGGCGGAGCGTCGTCCAATCCGACTGGCTCCCCATGATGATGGCGACGGGTTTTGCCCCCATGCGCGCTCGAACGGCTCCGGCGGGTCCGCAAAGGAAGCCGCGGATTATAGGAGGGGGTCCCTCGGTGGCAAGGCGAAAGGCCGGACTTGGTTTCCATCCGCCGTACGACCGCGATGGATCGCGGACAGCCCGCGCACGGTAGCATAGTAGTCTCAAGCGATGATGTCGGGGGTCAGCTGGTCTTCGATGAACGTAATCCGGTCGCGCAGGCTGAGTTTGCGTTTTTTCAGCCGCTGCACCTGCAATTTGTCGGCTCCCGGCGTCCGTTCCAGGGCTTCGATGGCGGCATCGAGGTCGCGATGTTCCTGTTGCAGCCGCCCCAGGGTCGCGCGGAGCTCGCGTTCTTCCTCTTTGGTCATCGCCGCATGTGTGCTCTGCACGCGTCGCGGTCATTCGCCCGCGCCCCGCGGACGTCGAAATCGCGCGAGTATCGCGCTTTTCGCGGCCGAGCTTCAAGGTCGAGTTGTCGAATGACCACATTCCACATCGATTGCTGCGGTGCACAATCGATCCAAGTCGACGAAATGCCGACCTCATGGCACACTTGGCGGCGTCAGGCTGGCAATCTGACCCAGGAGAACTTGCACATGTCCATCCAAGCGCATCTTGCGGAACTGGAAAAACGGCACCGGGCGCTCGAGGCGGAGCTCGCCGAAGCGCTCGCGCATCCGTCGACCGACGATCTGAAGATCGCCGAGCTCAAGCGCCGCAAGCTGCTGGTGAAGGACGAAATCGCGCGGCTCCAGAACGGCGCCGTCGCCAGTATCCATTGATCGGTCGATCCGCGGCAGGGATCGACTGCCCTTCCGCCGAGAGGCGTGGGGCAATTGCCCATATCAGGCTCGAACGCGCCGTGCGGCGCGCTCATACCGACTTTGCCATTTCGCGCAGCCGGAATTTCTGGATCTTGCCGGTCGAAGTCTTCGGCAGCTCCGCGAACACCACGTGGCGGGGCGTCTTGTAGCCGGCGAGGTTCTTGCGGCACCAGGCGATGATCTCCTCGGCGCTGGCGCTCGTTCCCGGCTTGAGCTCGATGAAGGCGCAGGGGGTCTCCCCCCATTTCTCGTCGGGCTTGGCCACCACGGCGGCGGCCTGCACGGCAGGGTGCTTGTAGAGCACGTCCTCGACCTCGATCGAGGAGATGTTCTCGCCGCCCGAGATGATGATGTCCTTGGAACGATCCTTGAGCTGGATGTAGCCGTCGGGATGCATCACCCCGAGGTCGCCGGAGTGAAACCAGCCGCCCGCGAACGCCTTCTCGGTCGCCGATCGGTTCTTGAGATAGCCCTTCATGACCACATTGCCGCGGAACATCACCTCGCCCATGGCCTCGCCGTCGCGCGGCATCGCCCGCATGGTCTCCGGATCCATGACGTCGAGCGCCTCGAGCGGAACGTAGCGCACGCCCTGACGCGCCTTCTTGGCCGCCTGCTCGACCGGATCGAGCGCGTCCCATTGCCGATGCCAATCGTTGATCACCGCCGGCCCGTAGGTCTCGGTCAGCCCATAGAGATGCGTGACGTTGAACCCGGCGGCCTTCATGTCCGCCAGCACCGCTTCGGGCGGCGGTGCCGCGGCGGTGAAGAATTCGACCACGTGCGGCAGCGGCTTCTTCTCGGCCGCCGGCGCACTGAGCAGCGTCGCCATCACGATCGGCGCGCCGCACAGATGCGTGACTTTGTGCTGGGCGATGGACTCGTACATCGCCGCCGCGCGCACCCAGCGCAGGCAGACGTGGGTCCCGGCCGCCACCGAGATCGACCACGGGAAGCACCAGCCGTTGCAGTGGAACATCGGCAGCGTCCACAAATAAACCGGGTGCTTCGTCATCCCGCAGGTCACGACGTTGCCGATCGCCAAGAGATACGCGCCGCGATGGTGATAGACGACGCCCTTGGGGTCGCCGGTGGTCCCCGAGGTGTAATTGAGCGAAATCGCGTCCCATTCGTCGTCGGGCATGCGCCAGTCGAAATCCTGATCTGCGCCGGCGAGGAACGCCTCGTATTCGACCGAGCCGAGCCGCTCGCCGGGGCCGGTGAATTCCGGATCGTCGTAATCGATGACGAGCGGCTTGACCTTGGCGAGCGCGAGCGCCTCCTTGATGGTCTTCGAGAACTCCCGGTCGGTGATCAGAATCGTGGTGTCGGCGTGGTCGAGCGTAAAGGCGATGATCGGCGCGTCGAGCCGGGTGTTGAGCGTGTTGAGAACCGCGCCCGTCATCGGCACGCCGTAGTGCGCCTCGAGCATCGCCGGCGTATTCGCGAGCATCACCGAGACCGTGTCGCCGCGCTTGATCCCGCTCTTGGCAAGCGCCGACGCCAGCCGGCGGGCGCGGGCGTAGAACTCGGAATATTTCCACTTGCGCGTACCGTGGATGATGGCGGTGTGGTCGGGGAAAACCGCGGCGGCCCGTTCGAGAAACGACAGCGGGGTGAGCGGCTGAAAATTGGCCGGATTGCGATCGAGATCGATATCGTAGGGGGTCTTTGCCATGGCCGTTTCCTCGCCTGTCGCAGCCTAGCCAAGCCCGAGGGGCGTGATCAATCGGCGCGGCCGACAAATCGCGCAACCGGCCGCGTTGCGCGACTGATCTGGATCAAGGAATGAATGCCGTAATGCGGAATGCTGGTAGCGGCGTCGGGCTTCAGGACCCGTGCGCCGAACCGTGCCGGCCGCGCTGGTTGCAAACGGTGCCGCTCGGCCCACAATAGGCATGCAGCACCACGAGGGAGGTCGCCATGGAGGCTCGGACCGGGAGCCGATACCACGAAGTCTACGAGCGCTCGCGGCGAGATCCGCAAGGCTTTTGGGCGGAGGCGGCCCGCGACATCGACTGGTACGAGCCGGCCAAAAAAGTGTTCGACCCGAACGCCGGCGTCTACGGCCATTGGTTCGTCGGCGCCACCTGCAACACCTGCTTCAATGCGGTCGACCGCCACGTTGCGAGCGGGCGGGGCGCACAGCCGGCCATCCTCTACGATTCGCCGGTGACGGGCACCAAGCGCACGCTGACCTATGCCGAACTGCTCGCGGAGGTCGGCGCGCTCGCCGCGATCCTCGAGGACTTCGGGGTGAAGCGCGGCGACCGCGTGATCATCTATATGCCGATGGTGCCGGAAGCCGTGATCGCCATGCTAGCCTGCGCCCGCATCGGCGTCATCCATTCCGTGGTGTTCGGAGGCTTCGCCGCCAACGAGCTTGCAACCCGCATCGACGATGCCAAGCCGAAGCTCGTGCTTTCGGCGAGCTGCGGCGTCGAGGTCGGTCGTGTGGTCACCTACAAGAACCTGCTCGACGAAGCGATTCGCCTGGCGAAATCCAAGCCGCAGGCCTGCATCGTGCTGCAGCGGCCGCAGGCGGTGGCGACCCTCGTCGGCGGTCGCGATCATGATTGGGGCGAGCTGCGGCAGAAGGCGATGGCGGCGGGCAGAACCGCCGCATGCGTGCCGGTCGCCGCGACCGATCCGCTCTATATCCTCTACACGTCGGGCACGACCGGGCAGCCCAAGGGCGTGGTGCGCGACAACGGCGGGCACATGGTCGCGCTGCGCTGGTCGATGCGCTACCTCTACGGCGTCGAGCCGGGCGAAGTATATTGGGCGGCCTCCGATATCGGCTGGGTCGTGGGCCACAGCTACATCGTCTATGCGCCGCTGCTCCACGGCTGCACCAGCATTCTTTACGAGGGCAAGCCGGTCGGCACGCCGGACGCGGGCGCGTTCTGGCGCGTCATCGCCGAGCACGGCTGTGTCGCGCTGTTCACGGCGCCCACCGCCTTCCGCGCCATCAAGAAGGAAGATCCGGAAGGCAAGCTGCTCGCCCGCTACGACCTGGCGAAATTTCGCACGCTGTTCCTGGCCGGCGAGCGCGCCGATCCCGATACGCTGCAATGGGCCGAGCGCATCCTGAAGGTGCCCGTGATCGATCATTGGTGGCAGACCGAGACCGGTTGGGCCATCGCCGGCAATCCGGTCGGCTTGGGCATGCTGCCCGTCAAGCACGGCTCGCCCACGGTGGCGATGCCCGGCTATGACATCGAGATCGTCGACGAGACGACCAAGCCGCTGCCGCCCAACAAGATGGGCTCGATCGTCGTCAAATTGCCGCTGCCGCCGTCCTGCCTGCCGACGCTGTGGCAGCAGGACCAGCGTTTCAAGGAGAGCTATCTCGTCGAGTTCCCCGGCTACTACAAGACCGCGGACGCCGGCTTCAAGGACGAGGACGGTTATCTCTACATCATGAGCCGCACCGACGACATCATCAACGTCGCCGGCCATCGGCTGTCCACGGGTGGAATGGAAGAAGTGCTGTCCTCGCATCCGGCCGTGGCCGAATGCGCGGTGATCGGCATCAAGGACGAGCTCAAGGGCGAGGTGCCCTGCGGCTTCATCGTGCTGAAAGCCGGCATCGATCGCCCGCCGAACGCGATCGAGCGGGAGATCGTCGCTCTGGTGCGCGAGCGGATCGGACCGGTGGCGGCATTCAAGCTCGCCATCACGGTCAACCGGCTGCCGAAGACGCGGTCGGGCAAGATCCTGCGCGGCACGATGAAGAAGATCGCCGACGGCGATTCGTGGACTTTGCCGGCGACGATCGACGACCCGGCCGTCCTCGAGGAGATCGGGGTCGCGCTGAAGGGCCACGGATTGGCGGTGACTACACCGTAGCCCGCATGGAGCGTAGCGGAATGCGGGACTGGTGTTCCCGGATTTCGCTACGCTCCATCCGGGCGACTGAGCAGTCTAAACATCCCGCCGAGGCAAATGGCCGCAGCGAAGCGGCTCAGCCGCCCGTGCCTTCGCCGCCCTCGCCCTCGGTCTTGCCGCCGAGCTTCTTGAGCTTCGCCAGCACCGCGCCGACGTCGAGCTCCTCGGACGGCTTTTCCTTGGCGGCCTGGGCTTCCGCGCGCGATTCCGCCGTCGTCGCCTCCGCGGGCAGGAGGGTGGAGCCGCGCTCCGCCTCCGCCTCGACCGGCTTCTCCTTGGCCGCGCGCTGAACCTCGAGGTCGAGATCGATCTGCGAGCACAGCCCCAGCGTGACCGGATCCAGCGGCGTCAGATTCGGGGCGTTCCAATGGGTGCGCTCGCGGATCGCCTGGATCGTCGACTTGGTGGTGCCGACGAGCCGCATGATCTGGCTGTCCTTGAGCTCGGGATGGTTGCGGATGAGCCACAGAATCGCGTTCGGCCGATCCTGGCGGCGCGACACCGGGGTGTAGCGCGGGCCCTTCTTCTTGGATTTGGTCTCGGGCAGGCGCACTTTGGGGTCGGCGAGCTTGAGCCGCCGGCCCGGATCGGCCTCGGCGGCCTCGATGTCCTCGCGACTCAACTGCCCGGTCAGCACCGGATCGAGGCCCTTGATGCCCTGGGCGGCGTCGCCGTCGGCGATCGCCTTGACCTCGAGCGGGTGCAATTTGCAGAAGTCCGCGATCTGGTCGAAGGAAAGCGCGGTGTTCTCGACGAGCCAGACGGCGGTCGCCTTCGGCATCAGCGGCGGACTGGTCATGGCAAAATCTCCTCTACGCTTCGCCCGCCCGTCGGGCGAAGCCGCTGTCATCGAAGATGACGGAAAGTGCGCGGAATATATGCAGTTCCGGCCGCGCTGTCCAATGTCGCGGACGTGACGTTGTCGCAGCTTGACAGGTCCGGCGCTTGCGGCCCACTTCGCGTAGGGGCTATTCGGGCACCCGAGGCTCGCAATTCCCATGATGCCGCCTACCGCAACGGATTCGATCGGCAAGCCGCCGCTTCGAGTGTTGCTGTGCTCGCCGCGGGGCTTCTGCGCCGGTGTCGTGCGCGCCATCGACACGGTCGAGCGCGCGCTCGCGTTCTACGGCCGGCCGGTCCATGTCCGCCACGAGATCGTCCACAACAAATACGTGGTCGAAGGTCTGAAGACGAAGGGGGCGGTTTTCGTCGAGGAACTCGACGAGGTGCCCGACGGATCCACCGTGGTGTTTTCGGCGCACGGCGTGCCGAAACGGGTGATCGACGAAGCCCGGCGCCGAAACCTGTTCACGATCGACGCGACCTGCCCATTGGTCACCAAGGTGCATCGCGAAGCCATCATCCACCACCGCCGCGGCCGGGAGATCGTGCTCATCGGCCATGGCGGTCACCCGGAGGTGGTCGGCACCATCGGGCAGTTGCCGCCCGCAGCGGTGAGGCTCGTGGAAACCGCGGCCGAGGCCGCGGCGTTCGTGCCGCGCGATCCGGCGCGGCTCGCCTATGTGACGCAAACCACGCTCTCGGTCGACGATACCGCGGAGATCATCGCGGTGCTCAAGCAGCGCTTCCCGGATATCGTCGGTCCGCAGAAGGACGATATCTGCTATGCCACCACCAATCGCCAGGAGGCGGTCAAGCGCGTCGCGCGGCAGGTCGAAGCCATGATCGTGGTCGGCTCGCCCAATTCCTCGAACTCGCAGCGCCTGAAGGAAGTCGCCGAGCGCTCCGGATGCGCGAGCGCGGCACTGGTGCAGCGGGCGCAAGACATCGACTGGAATCGGTTCGGCGAGCTGCGCAATCTCGGCATCACCGCCGGCGCCTCGGCCCCCGAACTCTTGGTCGAGGAAATCATCGGGGCCTTCGCCGAACGCTATAGCATCAGCCTCGAGACGGTCTCGGCCGCCAACGAGGACGTGTTCTTTCCGCTGCCGCGTCCGCTCCGCAACGGCGAGGCGGCGGAGTAAGCCGCGTGGCGGTCTACACCGACGTCGCGGCCGAGGATCTGGCTTCCTTCCTCGCCGGCTACGAGCTCGGCGAGCTGCTGGCGTACAAGGGCATTGCCGAAGGCGTCGAGAACTCGAATTTCCTGCTTCATACCAGCCGCGGCTATTTCATCCTGACGCTGTATGAAAAGCGCGTCGCTGCCGGCGACCTGCCGTTCTTCCTGGGACTGATGGAACATCTCGCCGCTCGCGGGCTCAATTGCCCGCAGCCCGTCAAGGATCGCGACGGCCGGGTGCTCGGCCGCCTCGCCGGGCGGCCGGCCGCGATCGTGACGTTCCTCGACGGCATGTGGATCCGCCGACCGAGCCCGGGCCACTGCGGCGCCGTCGGCGCGGCGCTCGCGCAACTCCACCTTGCGGGGGCGGATTTTCCGCTTCGGCGCGCCAATGCGCTCTCCGTTTCCGGGTGGCGCGCGCTCTACGCGGCGGCGCAAGCCAAGGACGCCGACCGCGTCCAGTCGGGACTGACCGATGCGCTCGCAGCCGAGCTCGCGCAGCTGGAAAGCGCCTGGCCCCGCGACCTGCCGCAGGGGGTCATCCATGCCGACCTGTTTCCCGACAACGTGTTCTTTCTGCACGACCGCCTGTCCGGGCTCATCGATTTCTATTTCGCCTGCACCGATACGCTCGCCTATGATCTGGCGGTCTGCCTGAATGCCTGGTGCTTCGAGACGGATCATTCCTACAACGTCACCAAGGGTCGGGCCCTGCTGCAGGCCTACGCCGGCAAACGGCCGCTCTCGGCGGACGAGCAGCGGCTGCTGCCGCTGTTGTGCCGCGGCGCTGCGCTGCGCTTCCTGTTGACGCGGCTCGTCGATTGGCTCGAGGTCCCGGCCGGCGCGCTGGTGCGCCCCAAGGATCCGATGGAATACTTTCGCAAGCTGCGTTTCCACCAGACGATCGGCAGCGCGCGCGACTACGGCTTCGATTGAAGGATTCTCGGCATTGAGCTCGCGGCACGTGGTCATTCACACCGACGGCGCCTGCTCGGGAAACCCCGGCCCCGGCGGCTGGGGCGCGGTGCTCGCCTGGAACGGCCATGAGCGCGAGCTCAAAGGCGGCGAGCCGCACACGACCAACAATCGCATGGAGCTCACGGCCGCGATCGCGGCGCTGGAGGCGCTCAAGCGCCCTTGCGTCGTCGAGCTTTATACCGACAGCCAATATGTGCGCGGCGGCATCACCGAATGGATCCATGTCTGGAAACGCAACGGCTGGCGCACCGCCGACAAGAAGCCGGTCCGTAACGTCGACCTGTGGCAGCGGCTCGATGCGGCGATGGCGCGCCACGAAGTCAATTGGCACTGGCTGCGGGGTCACGCCGGCCATGTATCAAACGAACGCGCCGACCGCTTGGCGAGCCAAGCCTGTGCGGAGATGAGCGCGGCTACGATCCGTAGCCCGGATGGAGCGAAGCGCAATCCGGGATGAGGCGGATTGAGCGTTCCGCAAGCGTATTCCTCCTCGTCCGGCCGACCCCGGATTACGCTTCGCTCCATCCGGGCCACCAAGTCGAAGGCGCGTTCGAACTCAAAGCTGCTTCAACAGCGCCTCCGCGCCGGAGATCTCGGCCTTGCCGGGCGCTTCCTCGATGTTGAGGCGCTTGACCATTCCATCCTCCACAACCATGGAATAGCGCTTGGAGCGCAGCCCCAGGCCGACGGCCGCGCCGTCGAACGTGAGGTCGAGTGCCTTGGCAAATTCGGCGTTGCCGTCGGCCAGAAATTCGATCTTGCCGTCGGCGCCGGTCGCACGTTTCCAGGCTTCCATCACGAACATGTCGTTGACGGCGGTGACCGCGACCGTGTCGACGCCCTTGGCCTTGATGGCATCGAGATTCTGCAGGAACCCCGGCAGATGCATATTGCTGCAGGTGCTCGTGAAGGCGCCCGGCACTCCGAACAGGACCGCCTTCTTGCCCTTGAAGAACTCGCTGGTGCTCTTCCATGCCGGCCCTTCGGAGGTCATGACCCGGAACTTGGTTTCCGGCAAACGATCGCCGACCTTGATGCTCATGAGGTTTCTCTCCCTAGTAGGCGGACGACACTAGACGGATCTGAGGGCGCGTCGTCCCCGCGAAAGCGGGGACCCAAGATCACTGATCGTGGATCATTACGAGGGACGGTGATCATGGGTTCCGGCTCGCGGCCGCTTCGCGGCCTTGGCCGGAATGACGATTCTGGTTCTCTGACCTCGTGCCGATCACTTCATCGTCGTCATCGGTTCTCCGGCAGCGTTACCACCTCGATCGCCTGATCCTGCGCAATCGCGGTCAGCCGCAGCATCGCGTCTTCCTCCATCGCGCCCGGCGGTATTCCGTCGAGCTCGAACGCGAACCGCTGCAGGCCCGCGGGCGCTCCCGAGATCGGTTGGGGTATGGGCAAAGCCCAGTCGGGCGTCGGCCCCTCCGCGAACAGATCCACTCGCGCGGCCTCCGGCGCACGAACATCGACCAGGATGCGCGGCCGCTCGCCGTGAGCTTCGCGTGTCACCGCCTCGATCGCAAGCGCTGCTCTCGGCCCGATCGCGACCAGCTTGGGAACGCGCTGTTCGCTCTGCCGCAATGCGTCTTCGTGCGAGCTCGGTTCCTCGCCGAGCAGGAGCTCGGCCTTGCCGTCGGCGGGGATGCACAAATTTTCGCAGATGGCATAATCGACGTCGAAGCGCAGCAGGACCGGTCGGGCCGGGTCGCGCGGCAGGACGCGGATCGGAAAGATCACGTCGTCCGTATACCCGATCGATGTCTCCCCGAGGGTGCCAAAGCGTTTCGGCGCCGGCCACAGCAAGCGGACCGATTCCAGATTTTCCGATCGGGTGAAGCTGAAGCGGGGGGGAATTCCGGAATCGCCGGGATAACGCCAGTACGTCTTCCAGCCGGGATCGAGGCGAATTTCGATGCCGCCGCGCAGGACCTTTTTACCGCCGTCGTTCGTTGGTGTTCCGGCGATCAGCCGCACGGCGGAGCGCATCCCGCCGTCCCATGGTGATGCGTCCGCCGCCCGTGCCGGCGAAGCGATGGCGGCGCCGAGCGCGAGAACGGCGGCGAAACGTGCGAGAAAGGAACGTGCGCGCAAAGGACCTGCGAACATGAACGCAGGTTTAGGTGCCAAAGCCGTGCTCCGCCATTGAATTCGTCGTGATCGTGGCGGCGCCGGGAGCAATGCGGTGGCACTCTGCCGCAATAAGTTTTGTTTTCATGGAAACGCGGATCGGGTAACCTTTTTCAATGCGTGTCGCGCAGAAGACGCAGAAAATCTCCGGTCGGGGCTATCTCGACGGACAAATGCTGATCGCCATGCCGGCGATGCGCGACGAGCGTTTTTCCCGCAGCGTGATCTACGTGTGCGCGCATTCCTCCGAAGGCGCGATGGGCATCGTCGTCAATCAACCGGCTGCGAACATCAATTTCTCGGATCTTCTGGTGCAGCTCGAGGTCATTCCGGCGGCCGACCTCATCCAGCTGCCGCCCCAGGCCGGAATGGTGAAGGTGCTCAAGGGCGGCCCAGTCGAGACCGGCCGCGGCTTCGTGCTGCACTCGGCCGATTTCTTCATCGAGAATTCGACCCTGCCGATCGACGACGGCATCTGCCTCACCGCCACGCTCGACATCCTCAAGGCGATCGCGCGCGGCAAGGGCCCGGAAAGCGCGGTGCTGGCGCTCGGCTATGCCGGCTGGGCGGCCGGCCAGCTCGAGACCGAAATTCAGGAAAACGGCTGGCTGCACTGCGCGGCGGATTCCGAGCTCATCTTCGGTCCCGACATCGAGGCAAAATACGGCAAGGCATTGCGCAAGATCGGCGTCGAGCCCGGCATGCTGTCGAGCGAATCGGGACACGCGTGAGAGCGGTCTGGGTTCAGAAATCAGAATGGCTCCGAGGTCTCGATTCCGACTTCTGATTATTGATTGCCGACCCCTGCGATCTCGATCTCTTCTTCCGTGAGCAGCCGATAGGCCTCCTCGGCGTCGACCGGCTCGCCGAACACATAGCCCTGCGCGTATTCGCAGCCTAGCTGATAGAGCTCGACCGCATCGGAATCGGTTTCGGCGCCCTCGGCGATGACGTCCATGCCGAGATCGTGGGCGAGCGCGATGATCGAGCGCAGGATCACCGGCCGTTTGCCCTTGCCGGTGGTGCGAACGAACGACTGATCGATTTTCAGCGTGTCGAACGGGAAGCGCTGCAGATAGGACAGCGAGGAATGTCCGGTGCCGAAATCGTCGAGCGCCAGGCCGGCGCCGAGATCGCGGATGCGGCCGAGCATCTGCGCGGCATATTCCGGGTTCTCCATCACCAGTGATTCGGTGAGCTCGAGCTTGAGCGAGCCGCGAGCCGGCCCGTGACGGCCGAGAACCCCGCGAAGGTCGTGGATCAGATCGTGGCGGAGCAATTGCCGCGACGACACGTTCACGCTCGCGAACACCGGATAGCGGCTTCGGGTGGCGCGCTGCCATTGCGTGAGCTGTCGCGCGGTGTGCTCGAGCGCGAACAGGCCGAGGTCGACGATGATGCCGATCTCTTCGGCGACGGCGATGAATTCCGAAGGCGACAGCCGGCCCAGCTTGGGATGGTCCCAGCGCATCAGCGCCTCGAAGCCCGCCACGGTGCGGTCCTCGAGCCACACGATGGGCTGGTACAGCAGCACGATCTCGTCGCGCTCGAGCGCGCGCCGCAACTCCGTCTCCAATGCCAGGCGATCGGTCTTGCGGGCGCGCATGGCCGGCTTGAACACCTCGATGCGGTCGCCGCCGATGCGCTTGGCGTGATACATGGCGAGCTCGGCATCCTTGAGGATTTCTTCCTTGCGTTGCGACTGTCCCTCGGCGAGCGCCAGGCCGATCGAGGCGGTCAGCAGGATTTCGCGGTCGTTGAACGTGATGGGGGCGCGCAGCGTCTTGCGGATCGTGTCCGCGAAGGCGGTGATGCGGTCGGGCTCGCGCTCGGACAGCAGCAGCAGGCCGTATTGGTCGCCGCCCAGTCGCGCCAAGGTGTCCTGCGGCTTGAGCAGGCGGCCGAGCCGCCGGGCGAGCGTGAGCAGGATCGAATCGCCGACCGCGACGCCGACCGAATCGTTGACCTGCTTGAAGCGGTCGAGATCGATCACCACCACGGTCGGCCGGATCGCCGCGTCGACCTTGGCGAAGGAGAGCGCGGCGTCGAGCCGGTCGAGGAACAGCTCGCGGTTGGGAAGCCCGGTGAGATTGTCGTGCACCGCATCGTGCAGCAGCCGCTCCTCGGCCGTCTTGAATTCGGTGACATCGGTCAAGGTCCCGACCAGACGCACCACCTCGGCGTCGGAGCCGACCACGGGCCGCGCCTTCAAGGCGAACCACAGGTAATGCCCGTCGGGCGTGCGCAGCCGGAAGTCCAGCACCAGGCGCCCGCGGCGGCGGTCGAGCACGCCGTCGAGCTGGGCGCGGAAGCGGTCGCGGTCGAGCGGATGCAGGACTTCGAGCCAGCGTGCCGCGGAGCCTTCCAGCGTGCCGCGCTTGAGGCCGAGCATGTGCTCGGTCTCGGGGCTGGTGAATACCCTGTCGGCGGATACGTCCCAGTCCCAGATCAGATCGCCGGCCCCGGTGAGCGCCAGCGCCCGGCGCTCCACGTCGGAGACGATGCCGCTGGTGATGCTGCCGGCAAAGGCGTGCTGCATCACCGTGAAGCCGATCAGCATCACGATCAGCACCAGCCCGCCGAGCAGGGCCGGCGCGATGATGTCGTTGGTCACCACCCCGGTGACCGCGGCGCCCGCGGCGAACACCCAGACCATCAGCAGCAGCCAGGTCGGGATCAGCAGTACGGCGCGATCGAAGCCGTGAAGGGCGAGATAGATGACGAGGCCGAATCCGGCGACCGCGACCAGGACCAGCGACATCCGCGCGATGCCGGAGGCGACCGGCGGATCGAACAGGGCCAGGGCCACCAGGGCGCCGAGGAAGGTCAGCCATCCCGCCGTGATGTGCACGTAGCGCACGTGCCAGCGATTGAGGTTGAGGTAGGCGAACAGGAAAACGAGCAGCGTCGCCGCCAGGATCGCCTCGCCCGAGGCGCGCCAGATGCGCTCCGCGCCGGCGCCCAGCTCGAACACCTTGCCCCAGAAACCGAAGTCGGTGCCGATGTAGGCGAGCACCGCCCACCCCAGCGCCGCGGCGGCCGGGAACATGATGCTGCCCTTGACCACGAACAGGATGGTCAGAAACAGCGCCAGCAATCCGGCGATGCCGATGACGATGCCGTGGTAGAGCGTGAAGCTGTTGATCTTGTCCTTGTAGGCTTCCGGTTCCCACAGATAGAGCTGGGGCAGACGGTCGGTGCGCATCTCCATCACGAAGGTGATGACCGAGCCCGGATCGAGCGTGATGCGAAAGATATCGGAGCTGGGGCTGTCCTGGCGTTCCGGGCGATCGCCCGAGCTCGGCGTGATGCTGATGATCCGCGAAACCCCGAGGTCCGGCCACAACAGGCCGGATCCGACCATGCGGTAATGCGGCGCCACGATCAGCCGGTCGATCTGCTCGTCGCCGTTATTGGCGAGCGCGAACACCACCCAATTGTTGTTGGCCTCGCGCGAGCGGACCTCGATGCGGCGCACGATGCCGTCGGCACCCGGCGCAGTCGACACCTGGATGCGGTCGCTCTCGGTCCGCTGATGCTCGACCGCGTCGGTCAGGTCGATCGCCGGCACGTCGAGGCGGACGTTCACCGCGTCCACCGCCCGCGCCGCCGGTGCGCCGAGCACAACAGCGATGAACGCCGCCACCGCTATGCTGGCGCAGCTGAAACGCAATCGACACCCTCCTCGCGGCGGCCCTCGGTTGTTGTCTCGTCGGCATCCGGCGATGTCTGGAAGCCGATCGGTCCTCCGAAACCGCCATGGATCCGCGGCCGCGGCCCGATGAGTAGCGGGGCGGCGGCGCCAGGGCAAGATTGTCACGCCTTGCCCAAGAGTGTGTCCGGGATGAGGCGGATCGCAGGACGCCGACGGACGATGGCGGCCGGATATGGTTAACGGCCCGACACGCCTCCCGGGTGCATCATCTGCGTGTCACCTGTCCTCGTTCACCAGCACGATCTTGCCGATGTGAGCGCTGGTTTCCATCAGCGCGTGGGCGGCCGAAGCTTGCGCCAGCGGGAAGCTGCGGAAGATCACCGGCTTGACCTTGCCGGCTGCGATCAGCGGCCAGACGTTCTGCTCGATCGCGCGGGCGATCGCGGCCTTGTCCTCTACCGGACGCGCGCGCAGCGTCGAGCCGGTGTGGGTCAGGCGCTTGAGCATCAGCCGGCGAAAATCGACGTTCGCGCGCGGGGAACCCTGAAACGCAATCTGCACGATGCGGCCCTCGACGGCGGCGGCTTCGTAATTGCGCTCGATGTAGTCGCCCCCCACCATGTCGAGGATCAGATCGGCGCCCTTGCCGCCGGTCGCCGCCTTGGTGGCCGCGACGAAATCCTCGGAACGGTAATTGACGGCTCTCTCGGCGCCGAGCCGAACGCAGGCATCGCATTTCTCCGCGGAACCCGCGGTGGTGACGACCCGCGCGCCGAACGCCTTGGCGAGCTGGATCGCGGCGGTGCCGATGCCGGAGCTGCCGCCGTGGACGAGCAGGGTTTCGCCGCGCTTAAGCGCGCCGCGCTCGAACACGTTGTGCCAGACGGTGAAGAACGTCTCGGGGATCGCCGCCGCTTCGACGAGCGACAGCGAGCCCGGCACCGGCAGCGCATTGGTCTCGTGCACCGGGCAGTATTGCGCGTAGCCGCCGCCCGCCACGAGCGCGGTGACCTTGTCGCCCGGCTTGAAGCGCCTTGCGCCGCTGCCGAGCGCAACCACCTCGCCGGCGATCTCGAGCCCCGGAATGTCCGAGGCGCCGGGCGGGGGCGGATAGAGCCCCTGCCGCTGCATCACGTCGGGGCGATTGACGCCGGCGGCCGCGACCTTGACCAGAACCTCGCCCGGGCCGGGCGCCGGCATCGGGCGCGTCTGCGCAACGAGGACGTCCGGCCCGCCGGGCTCGCGGACGGCAATCGCGGTCATCTGGGACGGCACGGTGGACATCAGCAGCTTTCCTCAACAAACTGGGCGCGGATGGCGCGGCCGGCGCCCCTCTGTAATCGGCGGCGAGGAATGTGACAACCTCGCGATGCCGCCTTCGGCGAGGTCACCGACATGACGATCGACGACGAACTCCCGAAGAAAAAGCCCGTGCACGAGATCGGGCAGGACCTCTCGCTGCTCTCGGTCGAGGAGCTCGCCGAGCGCATCGCGGCGCTCAAGGCGGAGATCGCGCGGCTCGAGGCATCGATGACGGCCAAGCGCGCGTCGCGGACCTCGGCCGATCAGTTCTTCAAACGCTGAACGCGGCGGCGCAGATTTATCGATCCGGTTAACCGGTCGTTAAGCTTTCTCGCTCACTACTGAGATCGTCCAGCATCTGGACATCGAGTGGCTCCTGTCCACTCTGTTTGACGCCTCCCTGTTATCACTTCGAGCCGCCGGCAACGGCGGCTCTTTTTTTACCGTATGAGGCGGGCGAGCGGCTCCTGCCCCAGCACGATGTGCCATTTCGGGGCAGCGGTCGCGGCCCGAATCTTGCCGCAAGGTTCCCGGGGAGTGTTGCAGTTCGGTCCTAGACAGGCCCCAGAGTGAAGCGCAGCATGGGGATGTCTAGGGGCAGGTGAGGCGTGCGTCATGGCAGACAATCGGGCTGAAGCGGAGCCTGTGGCGTTCGGGGAAAGGCTCGCCGGGTCGCAAGCGTTCTCCGGGCTGTTCCGCGAGGGAATGGCGCTGGTCGAGGAGACGGCGGCCTATCTGGATGGCCCGGGGCGCAACGAATCCAAGCAGTTGGAGCGCGCGGCCGCGCTCGCCTATGCGACCGAGAGCATGCGGCTGACGACCCGGCTGATGCAGCTTGCCTCCTGGCTCCTACTGCATCGGGCCGTGAACGAGGGCGAGATGTCGCTCGCCCAGGCCAATCGCGAGAAGGCCAAGGTCAAGCTCGCGTCCGGCGATCCGCGGGACGAGGCGACGCTGGCGCTCTTGCCGAAGAGCTTGCGCGAACTGATCGACCGCTCGATGCGGCTGCAGGACCGCATCCGCCGGCTGGACGCGACCATCCATTCGCCCAATTGCGAGAAGCCGGCCGCCAATGCGGTCGAGCACCAATGGGGCCTGCTCAAAGCGGCCTTCGAGCGCGGACGCGGATAGATCCCGACCCGGTCGTTCCGGAGCGCGGGCGGTAAGCCCGCGAAGCCGGAACCTATGAACACCGCGCTACTGGTGGCTGTGGGTCCCGGGTTCCCTCGCGTTGTTCGGGCCGCGGGACGACGTAGCGCGGCTATTTCTTCAAAAAGCCGGAGAATTTCTTCTGGAACCGCGACAGCCTGCCGCCGCGGTCGATCAGGTGCTGCTGGCCGCCGGTCCAGGCCGGATGCGATTTCGAATCGATATCGAGCCGCATGGTGTCGCCGGGCTTGCCCCAGGTGCTCCGCGTCTCGAATTCGGTGCCGTCGGTCATCACGACCTTGATGGCGTGATACTTGGGATGAATGTCGCGCTTCATGGCCTCTAGCGTTCGTTGGTTGCGCCGCATGGGCGCCCGCCGATTGCGGGGGTGACGGAAGTCGCGGGCTCTATAGCGCACCGGAAATGGCCGGACAAGCCGCGGCGATCCGGCATTTGCCGGCCGCGCGGCTTCTAAGGCAAGGTCGCGGCCCGGAATTGTCCGCGCCCCTGCGGCGGGCGAGGAGCAGGCCATGAACTTGATCTCGCCCGGCGAAGGACGCGGGCTCGACGCCGCGGCGGTCGCCGGGGTCGTCGCCGCGGCGCCGCCGGAGGGCCGCAAACGGCCCCAGCTCGCGCCGCTGTTCGCGCTCCAGCGCTACGTGCTGCGCTACCGCTGGCAGGTGCTCGGCGCGCTCGCGGCCCTGCTTATCGCCGCGCTCGCCACGCTCGCGGTGCCGCTCGCGGTGCGGCGCATGATCGACTACGGCTTCTCCGCCGAGCGGCTCGGCCTCATCGACCAGTATTTCGCGGCCGGCTCGGCCTCATCGACCAGTATTTCGCGGCCCTGATCGCGATCGCCGCGGTGCTCGCCGTTGCCAGCGCCGTTCGCTATTACCTCGTCACCATCTTGGGCGAGCGCGTGGTGGCGGACCTGCGCTCGGACCTGTTCGCGCATTTGACCGGCCTGTCGGCCTCGTTCTTCGACACCGCGAAGACCGGCGAGGTGATCTCGAGGCTCACCGCCGACACCACGCAGATCAAGGCCACGGTCGGCGCATCGGTCTCGATCGCGCTGCGCAACCTGATGCTGTTCCTGGGCGCCACCGTCATGATGGTGGTGACGAGCCCGCGGCTTTCCGGCTTCGTGCTGGTCGCCATTCCGGTGATCGTGCTTCCGCTCGTGGCGTTCGGCCGCGCGGTGCGCCGGCGCTCGCGCCAGGCCCAGGACAAGCTCGCCGAGGCCTCGGCCTATGCGGCCGAGCTGATCGGCGCCGCCCGCACGCTGCAGGCGTTCACCAACGAGCGGCTTGCCAATTCCCGGTTCGGCGCCGCGGTCGAGCGCGCGTATCTCGCCGCCCGCCAATCGACGCGGGCTCGTGCCGCGCTCACCGCGGTCGTGATCTTCCTGGTGTTCGCCAGCGTCGTCGTCGTGCTCTGGATCGGCGCGCAGGACGTGCTGGCCGATCGCATCAGCGCCGGTCGGCTCGGCCTCATCGACCAGTATTTCGCGGCCCTGATCGCGATCGCCGCGGTGCTCGCCGTTGCCAGCGCCGTTCGCTATTACCTCGTCACCATCTTGGGCGAGCGCGTGGTGGCGGACCTGCGCTCGGACCTGTTCG
>WNGK01000632.1_pt1 | contig 40163 bp, 41 predicted proteins | sample 5400601 | NCBI WGS metagenome assembly WNGK01 (sample SAMN13153376, study PRJNA577476) | soil metagenome | isolation source: 60 cm soil or saprolite under Garry oak tree replicate 1 | place: USA:California | collected 2016-06-15 | reverse complement strand
AAAACTCAGCCCGCCGGCGGACGCCCGCTTCTCCAATCTTGTTCAACCACTCTGTGCGATGACGCGGGGCGTAGACTTGCTGCCCCCCACACAAAATTCCCCAACTGCGATACAGAGCCTTCACTCGATTCATTACCCGAGTGAGATCTTTGCTGATCGTCAGATAACTGCGGGCCAGCTCCTTCAACGTTCGTAGGCCGTTCTCGCCATGATAGACCGGGCGCAGATATCCCCCACGCAGCAGATCGGCGAGCTTGCGCGCGTCAATCTTGTCGCTCTTGTTACCCTCCTTCATGAGCGCGTTTTTCCGTGGGTCGCACACGACTAGCTCCGTGACGTGCGGTTTCAGTAGGTCATACAACCAAGCCGCCCAAGTCCCCTCTTCCAAGGTCACATGCAAGTCACCATGTATTCCCTGGATACACTGCAGGATGGTGCTCGCCTTGGTTTCGATGATCGACTCCATCACCACTTTTCCCTCGCCGTTCATCACCGCAATCGAAATCGTTTCCTTGTGAATGTCCATGCCGATATACTTAATGTTCATACGGGTGCTCCTTTCGGTAGAGTTCTGCTTCACACTCAAAACCTACCTCAAAAGGGGCGCCCTTTTATAATGCGTCGGAATAGCGCCGGCGTCCGCCGCTTTGTGCGCAAGGACGGCCAACCCTCTCCCAGAGGACATCGACGAACTCCGCGACGAGGAGAGTGCCATCAATTTGCAGCTTGAGCTCGAGACGCGTACCGATGGCGAATGGGAAGACCGTTTCAATGTAGCATCCGCTGAGGCTGAGGTCGGACGTGGCGCCGCGGATGGGAGAGTCGCTCCCGTCGCTGAAGAACTCGACCGGGACTCTTACTTTGAAGCGCGGGTGCTGGCGGCGGTCGGGGTCCATGGGCCTCGCTAAGGCTGAAAACATCCGCGTGAGAGTATAGGAGGAATGCGTGCGTTCGCAAAACGTTCCTCCCAGCACGATTCTCGGTTCGGAATAATTGACCCTGCGGTGACACGCAACTCAAATGCATTGCCCCCGAACTTAGCTAACCTTGTCAGCCGACTGAGATTTGAGGATGGCGGAAGACCGTGCCATTCACCGTTAGTTGCCCAGCGGAGAGAGTAAACGTGAGTTTCCGCGCGGCATGTGCTGAATGTCCTGACGATACCGCGAAAGACGGGATAAGGCATTCGTGCAACGCCCGGGTTCGCGACAGAGGGAATAGGATGGCAGAAAAGGCCGTGATAAGGTGCCTCGTGGCGGATTTTCCTGCCCGCGGGAGAGACCAATGCGGAGACGCACATTCATGAACATTACGGCCGGTGCCGCGACGGCGCTTGCCCTCAAACCTTGGGTGCTTGCCGAGGAGCAAGAATGGAAAAGTCCGGTGGTCTATCCCGATCCGGCCGTCGAGGTGATTGATCCGCGCTTCGCAAAATACAAGGTCGGCAACGCTGCGGTCGAGCGTTTATACGTGGGCACGCGGTGGGCGGAAGGACCTGTATGGTTTGCGGATGGGCGGTATCTCCTCTTCAGCGACATCCCCAACAATCGAATGCTGCGATGGCTGGAGGAGACTGGAGAAGTCAGCGTTTTCCGTAGCCCTTCGAATTACAGCAACGGCAACTATCGGGACCGACAGGGCAGGCTGCTCACCTGCGAGCACGATACGCGACGGGTAACGCGAACCGAATACGATGGCACGATCACGGTGCTGATGGATCGTTTCCAGGACAAGAAACTCAACGCGCCGAATGATCTGGCGGTGCATTCTGATGGGGCTATCTGGTTCAGCGATCCTGGATACGGCATCATGTCGAACTACGAAGGACACAAAGCTCCCTTCGAGCTGCCTGCCAACGTTTACCGGCTCGACCCGAAAACCCGCGAGGCGACCGTCGTTGCCACCGACATGGATAAGCCCAACGGCCTGTGTTTCTCTCCCGACGAGAAAAGGCTCTATATCGTGGATACGGGACCTCCGAAGCACCCCCGCGACCCGCTTCCGATTCGGGTCTATGACGTCGTGGATAGCGTGCGACTGAAGAATGGCCGGTTGTTTGTGAATATGTCGCCGGGCTCATCCGACGGTATTCGTTGCGACGTGGACGGCAACATCTGGTCCGCTGCCGGATGGGCGGGGGAAGGCTACAACGGGGTGCACGTGTTCGCACCCGATGGCACGCTGATCGGCAAGATTCATCTTCCGGAAACGTGCGCGAACCTCTGTTTCGGCGGCACCAAGAGAAACAGGTTGTTCATGACCGCGAGCCAGTCTCTCTACGCAATCTATGTCGAGACGCAGGGCGCCCAGACGCCTTGACAGAGATAGTTTCTGTCGGATTCTTACCCAGTTGTGATGCAGTGCTTTGGGTTCGACAGGCCCGCTGCGAGGGCCGGCGAGGGCTGTCATTCGTTGACTAGCAGATGCCGCGTCCGTAAGATGAAGCGACGCAAGAGCCCACGCATCCTCAGATGATCGGCCAAACCATCTCGCACTACCACATTGTGGAAAGGCTCGGCGGCGGTGGCATGGGGGTCGTCTATAAGGCTGAGGACACCCGGCTGCGCCGCTTTGTCGCGCTCAAGTTCTTGCCTGACGACGTGGCCAAAGACCCTCAATCTCTTAGCCGCTTCCAGCGTGAAGCACAGGCGGCTTCGGCCCTGAACCATTCCAACATTTGCACCATCTATGACGTCGGCCAGGAGAATGGGCAAGCTTTCATTGCCATGGAGTATTTGAACGGCGAGACCCTGAAACATATGATCGATGGCCGTCCGCTGAAGCCTGCGCAGCTGCTAGAACTGGGCATCCAGATCTCAGATGCTCTTGATGCGGCTCACTCCGGCGGAATCGTGCACCGCGACATCAAGCCTGCGAATATCTTTGTCACCCAACGAGGCCAGGCCAAGGTCCTCGATTTTGGCTTGGCGAAACTCACGCCCCAAACCAGCCATCTCGTAGACCGATCATTGCCCACCTTAGGCGCGCCCACTGCCATCAGCTCCGACCAACTCACGACTCCGGGAACGGCAATGGGAACTATTGGTTATATGTCGCCTGAGCAGGCTCGCGGAGAGCCGCTGGACCATCGGAGCGATTTGTTCTCCTTCGGCGTGGTGCTTTACGAAATGGCAACAGGCAAGCAGCCATTCTCGGGACCGACCTCGGCCGTTGTCTTTGAAGCAATTCTGAATAAGGTACCCGCTCCTGCGATGCAGTCGAATCCGGAACTACCGCCGCAGATGGAAATTATTCTGAACAAGGCGCTCGAAAAAGATCGGGAATTGCGCTGCCAAAGCGCGTCGGAACTTCGCGCCGACCTCAAGCGCCTGAAACGGGATACCGATTCGAAACGTATGCCCGCGCTTGCCGCTGGAGTTCGGACTCGCGAAGAAGTTCAGACAGAAGTCGCCCCCGCCTCTCGTCGGCGGGGGCGCGTTGCGACCTGGGGCGCAGCCACTCTTCTGATTGTGGCAGCCGCATTCGCTGGTGGTTACATGGCAGAACACCGGCCCATCCCACCGCCTGCTACGTATCGCCAGATCACGTTTCGCAGGGGCACGGTCCGCATGGCACGCTTCGCTTCCGATGGACAGAGTGTCGTGTACAGCGCGACTTGGGAAGGCGGCCCACTGGAAGTTCTGGTTGCCCTCCCGGAAAGCCTTCAATCACGTTCGTTGGAGCTGCCCGGCGCCGAGATTCTAGCGATTTCTTCCACCGGAGAGCTGGCCGTGTTGCTCCACAGCCAGCAGGTTCGGTCCTACATCCACATCGGCACTCTGGCGCGAATGCCCCTGGCCGGAGGTGCTCCCCGTGAAATTCTGGACGACGTGCAGTGGGCCGATTGGTCTCCCGATGGGAATACTCTCGCGGTAGTGCGGGACGTGGGCGGCCAAAGCCGCCTGGAGTTCCCGGTCGACAAGGTTCTCTACCAGACGGGTGGCTGGATCAGTGACCCACGAGTCTCGCCCGCGGGGAATTGGGTCGCCTTCATTGACCATCCTCTGGCTGGTGATGACGCGGGCTCGGTTACGCTCGTCGATCTTGCGGGCAACAAGAGAACTTTGTCCAGCGAGTTCTATACCGCCCAGGGTCTGGTGTGGTCCCCGGACGGTAAGGAACTCTGGTTCTCGTGTCCTTTACGCGGTGGACCTCTCCGGCCACCAGCGCTTGGTAGCACGAGTACCTGGTGATTTGAGGCTGCTGGACATCGGGCACGATGGACGGGTTCTGTTGGCGCGCGACAACACACGGCGGGGATTGATCGGACTGGCCGCCGGAGACACTTCAGAGCGCGATCTCTCCTGGCTTGACTGGTCTTATCCCTCCGACCTCTCGCCGGATGGGAAAACGCTGCTTTTTCGGGAGGAAGGAGAAGGGGGCGGACTTCGATACACCGGCTACCTTCGCCAAACCGACGGATCACCCGCCGTACGTCTGGCTGAGGGCAGGGCTTTTGCTTTGTCAGCCGATGGACGATGGGTGCTTTCGACAACAAGCGATGCAGTCGGTAAGCTGGTAGTGCTTCCGACCAGAGCGGGCGAGCCCCAAACGCTATCCGGGAAGCCCATGAACTACGTCGGTGCTCGCTGGTTCCCCGACGGCAAACACTTCCTCTTCTCCGGCAACGAACCCGACCACGGAGTGCGCCTTTATGTGCAGGATTTAGCAGGAGGAAAGCCGTTGGCTATTTCGCCCGAGGGGACCTACGGACTGGCGTACTTGATTTCGCCCGACGGCAAGGAGGTCGCGGCGGTCGGTCCCGATCAGAAGGGCTATCTTTACCCCGTTGGCGGCGGAGACCCACGCCTCATTCCAAGTCTTGGAGCAGGCGAGTTGCCTGTCGCCTGGAGCAGCGACGGCCATTCTATCTTTGTGTACCGCTCTGCGGAGTTGCCCGCCAAAGTCGACCTGATCGAACTCTCCTCGGGCCGGCGAACGCATTGGAAAGAGCTGCGGCCATCGGATCCCGCGGGAGTTGAGTTCATCGGTCCCATCCTAATGACTGCCGACGCAAGAACCTACGTCTATGGCTATCGCCGCTTGCTCAGCGACCTTTATGTGGTCGAGGGATTGAAATAGCCAGCCCAGAAGACTCAAGGCACTTGGGATGGATGCACAACGTGGGTTGACGGCAGAATTGTGCCCTATCGGAGACTCGTAGCCTATAGCTTTCTTGGGTCATGCCAGGGGGGCATAGGGTAATCCTGGAGACTCGGTGCCGAAGCACACAAACCGCCTAACTTCCGAATGGATACTCTCCCTCGACCCGAGCGTCTCAACAAGAACCCGACGGGCTTGGTGAGGCGATCGACACAGGAAAAGTCGCCAAAAACCAACTGCCAGCAAGCCCGCTTCAGGATTTGGACGAGCTTTTGGCGAAAGCGCCCAAGATCATCCCCCAGCCTCACTGGGACAAGTTATCGCCTATGGACAAGATCAAGTGGTATGTCGATGCCGCAGCCACTCCCAGATACCCGTTGTTCGAAAGTCTCTTGCGTGACGCAGGCATGCCCGAAAAGGGTACCTATACGCCCGAGGAGCTTGGGAAAGTTTTTGGTTGCTCAGGACGAACGTTACTCGACTGGCGTGCAAAGGGCCTGGAGCCTCGTAATCTCCCGAGCGGCGCTCGGTACTTTGCCGAGGATGGTGGGCCGCTCACAAAAGGTCAACTTGGTTCCTTGGTTTCGAACTTAACATTGAGATATACGGGGCGGCGCGTTAACCCCCACCTGGTTCGCGATATTTTTGTCCACTATGGACTGAATCACCACCAGGATGAACTGCCTGCGATATCAAAGCACTTGTGGCATAAGAGTCCTGAAATCACGCTGATCATCTATGGCTGGATGTTTGATGAAGCAGAAGTGCCAAGGGGAGGGATGGTTCGAGGAAACCGAAGAAGGAGGGCCTCCGCAACAGCCTCCGAAAATGAAGCCTTCTAATGGAAAGACAGCGGACATCGGTCCTAACTGGCACAATCCAAAAAAGAAGAAGGCGGCGTGAGCCAATAAGAGCGATGTTTGGCTCACCAGAAGCAAGCCTTGCTCGGATGTAAATGAGTATCAGCGTCGCTTAACTGGGAGGAGGACTGCAAAGACGACCAAAGCACACAAGAAGCCACTTATTTAACTTATGTTTCTGAGGAGTAGCTGTCAATCGGAACAACCTCTACCCAGCTCTGGCAGAGCAAAGCTCCACACGTTTGCTGGAGTAATCCCCAAGGTGCAAAGTCGTCCGTTTTCTTCGTTTCAAACTGGCCAGAGTTGCGCTACAATGGCGTCGGATTCGACGACCCTTTCTCCCGCCGATTGACATGCCCTCGAACTTGCCCAAACTGATATTCGACGAGCAATGCCTTCAGGGCGTGCTATCCGCTGCCTTCACTATTCAGGAATATAACGACCGTCGGAAAATCACTCGTCGACAAACTCCTGCGGAACTGGACTTTCGCCCCGAACCGGAAGCAGATAGATCTTGCGAGCATCTTGGCGCTCTGATGCCGGATCCCAGCTTTCTCGTCTTGGCGGTTGCACAAGAGGCTGCACAGGAAACGATCAGGCAGCAGAAGACTGAAACCATCCACGACCGAGCGTTCGACGCATCAGCGCTCGATAAAGCCGAAGCGAAAAGCCAATGGATCACTGAAGCGACTGAAGACTTCATACTAGAAGGCCTGGCCGCTGAGCTGACCATCCAGCCATTCCAGTTATCCGCAAGCGACGACGTGAGGACCGACGCTCTGACCGACGCACGCATCGACGCCATCCCCAGCACTGAGCTGCTCAATTTTGTGCCCAACCATCTTCTCCGGGAAATTGTCCAAGCGGCGCTTCAAGCGACCTGTGCGACTGGCGCTGCGATTGCAATCGAGCAGCAAGGGGAGCTGATTTGCCAGGCAGCAGAGGGTGATTTTGCTTCCGAAATTGGCACTATGATCAATACAGGATCTGGCTTTACAGGTGTATGCACTTCTAGCGGAACAATGCAGTGGTGCAGTAATGCGGCGTTGGACTCCCGGCGGGATGCCGATGCGTGCCGGAAACTCGGCGTTAGCGCCATCATTGTCGTGCCTCTCCTTGATCAAGATCAGTTGCTCGGCTTGATTGCAGTGTTTTCCCGGCGGCCATACGCATTTGGAAGACGCGACCTGCAAGCGCTGCAGGATTTGGCGGACAAGTTTGCTGCAAACCTGCAGCTCAGTGCAGAATGTCGGCAAACGCCGCTGACCGGTCACGAGTGTGCTGGAGCCTTTAACTCTTCCCTTCAACAACCGAGTCGATGAGTGTAATTGACTCCATGACAATGTCGGCTCTCACGCCCGAGTAAAGTTGGAAGCAATCTTCCGGTCTGAGTGGGCGCGCATTCCATCAACGCCAGGAGCTTTGTGCTCCAACGAAGGCCGACTACATTTGCGCAGCCATTAAATATGGTCGAAAGGGCTGTGAGCCTGCGATCACTTCGGCGACGAGCCTGAGGGGCTACATGAACGCGCCAATGCGTCAGAAATAGGCAGAGAAATGCTCAGCGGCGCGTTTTCGGCGCAGGCCCCGGCGGTTTTGGTTTGAAGTGCTCAACTTCGGACTTCTTCAGCAGTATTTTTCCCGCAATGCACAAGGTGGTAAAACGTCCCTTTTTAACTAGCCGTACTATTGCTTGGCGACTCACCCCCCTCATTTGGGCCGCCTCCGCCTGCGAAACCCATTGCTCTGCTCTGGGGCAAGCTTTTTTGCAGCCGACGGACGGGCACAACTTGCTCGAATTCGATATCCCGTTCATCCGCCAGCGCTCGTGGATTTTGGGCATTAAGCCTACGCGCCACATCGATTGTAGGAAGGACACAGCGAAGACGTCATCGACACTATGCAGCTCTGGACAAACTGGGGTTTCCGCAAATTCGTAAAGCTGGAGGTTCTCGGGCAGGCACTTGGATGCGGTTGCAAGGCCGGACACGGCAACAGTGTCGCGCAACTGTGGGCGGCACGGGACCTCGCTTCCATTGCTGCCTACTGCATGGCGGATGTGTGGCTCACGTACCGGGTCTTCTGTCGCTTGATGTACCAAAAGCCTCGTATGGCGAAACCGCTGGCCGCCGTTGATGCGGTCACGCTTGAAAAGAGGCCTAACCAGTGCGGTCCCTGTCTATCCGGGGCATGAGGATACCGAGCAAGGCGCTCAGGAGGGATGTGGAACGTGTGGCAGATTCCAAAAGCCAGAGCTTCGGAGTACTTGCCCACGATGAATTTTGAGAACGCCCTGGCGGTTTCACGAAAAGGATGCTAGGCGAAACGCCGGACGAAGCTCTGCTGAAGGCTGCCAAGCGCGGCTTCGAGGAACTACTGAAGGGCAACGTGAAGTACGCCAGTGAGCTAGCGAAGGAGTTCCTAGAGGCTTACGCCATGGTTGGTCCGGCTGGCGGGTAGGTGCGAGCCGACAATCCAGCGGAAATGGACAAGTACACTAACTTTGTCATTGAACTGCGGATCGGCGCGTGCGTCCGCTGAGAAATGAGCGCGGGCGTCGCGAAGCTAGAAACCCCAATATTTTGTCGATTCACTTCTCTGAGCGCTTCGGAGCGGGATTTGCTGGGCCTTTTGTGAGAGAGATTAAACACTAATCGAGCCGCGAATGGAGTGACGGCGTGCCGGGCTGTTTACCGCAGCCCGGAGGGCGTTGCGAGTTCTATCTCGGCGAAGCAAATCCGGCGTATTGATTGGCTTTTCAGAAGCTTAAGGAAATCTCATTCCGGTCGGCGGGAATCCGCAAATCAATTCCGTGTTCGTGATTGGCGGTAATCGTCGCGTTGATGTCGAGCATGTCAAGCGGGACGGTGCGCTGCTGACGGTCAATGCGGACCGACAAATCGCTTGCTGTGAGCACATACCGCCGAGTTTCCAGTCGCTCTCCGTTTGCCAAGATGAATATGGTCGGCGGTAGCACTTTGGCGGCGGTTGAATCTGCAACGCTCGGAATTTCGATGACCTGCGCCTCGGGTACAGGAGGTTCCGGTGTCCGTAGAATTTCTACTGGGGGCACAGGCCCGTTCCTCACTGCTTCAGCATCGGGCTGCTCGTACCCAACCGGCCCGTCGTACCAGTCAGAATATGGGACAAAAATGGAACCGAAGCCGTCGTGGCGGTGAAAACCGCTTGGAACGAATCCGCGTCTTGGAAAGAATCTGCTTGGGAAGCCGCGCTGCCCGGCAAAACCTGAGCGAACAGGCTGTCCGGCAGCATTGCCGTGAAATGTCGCGGTTGCTCGCTGTGCTTGCAGAGACCCGTTCAGAACGGAAGCGACCAGCAGCGTAAATAAGGCTGCTCTCGGCATACAGAGATTATACCCGTTTCCGCATCGGAACTATGTGGTAGCGGAGAGCCGCTTCCGCACAGCAAAACAATTTGTCCAGGATTTGCAGTTTGATTGCAGCGGCCAATCTGCACAGAGTTCGTTTTTGCGTCTTCCGATCTGCGGTGCCCGCAAGGACATCCGAGGATCCGACTTCTCACTCCGGAAGAGGTTTTCTCACTGGTGGCACGTCTGCCCAGTCCGGTAAACATTGCCGTGCTGCTGGTCGCTGCCACAGGTGTGCGCATTTCCGAATGTCTTGGACTCCGCTGGGGTCATGTCTTATGGCGCGAGAACAAGATCTCGATTGAGCAGGTGTTCCGGCGTGGAGAGATTTTGAATCGTACCAAGACCAAAGCCAGCAAAGCACCAGTCCCGATGTGTGAGTCTCTCGAAGCAAACATTCTTGAGTTGTATCAACAGACCGAGTACGGCAAGGATGACAATTTTGTCCTCGCCTCGCGCGACCCTGAAAGGCAAACAGCCATTGTGGGGGCAGACCATGAACGCCCAGTTCGTCAAACCAGCCGCAATCGACTTGGGACTGGTAAGTGAACGTGAGCGTTTTGGCTGGCACTGCTTCCGCCATAGCCTAAGCACCTGGGCGAACGAAACCACGAAGGACATCACTGTCAGTCAGACGATGCTGCGTCATGCCAAACCCGACATGACGGCGGTTTACACGCATGGGAACTTCGGAAAGGCGTTGGACGCTCAGCGCATGTACATGGACCAGTTGCTCAAGATGAAGCCCGCGTTGGAGTCAACCCAATGATTCCATCGGGCTGGCATCGGGCTGAATTTCTGCGGAGTAGAAAAGCCAAACACGCGCAAGTGATTGCACGCGTGAGGAGAATAGATGGTGGGCGCTATAGGATTTGAACCTATGACTTCCACCGTGTGAGGATGGCACTCTACCGCTGAGTTAAGCGCCCACATTTGCGGTAAGTTCATCATTGTACACAAGTTCCTCTATCCATGCCGTTGCTACTGAATGCTGTCTGGCTCCCGTTGCAGCACCCGCTCGCTTCCGAGCACAGCTTCGAGCATCCTGCCCTGAGCCGCCCGTTTTTGTGGCCTGCGGGCATGGGAGTAATACAGGGTCATGTCGAGCCGGGTATGCCGCAAGGTTGCCTGGACGACAGCATGGCCGGACTTTCGATATGGATGGAACCGAGATCAAGAGATTCGGATTCCATACATTTCGTCATTCCTTGGCTTCCTTTCTAATGGTGGTGGGTCAACCTTGATCACCCCAGCTTTCAGAGCAGCGGGTCTCAGGAAGTCTTGCACGATCATTGACCCTACCCTCGGTTTTTCGCCATGGAGCTTGTCGCTAGCGAAAACGTAATCCTCAGGTTTGCTATACAGCGTCTGCTCGTTCCAACTCGTCAGCACTGCAGCCAACAGTGAATGCATCTCCACTGAAGTCTTCGATGCACGAGTCTTGGCTCCGTCCTGCAACACGTAGTGGACGTAGGTCCGCCGAATCTTGATGAGACCTTTTTCAAAAAGAATGTCCACCCAACGCAGGCCCAATGCATCGGACATTCGCAGGCCCGTGACCGCGATCAGGAGAACGAGCGTGCATTCCAGGTGCTTCAAATATTCAAGCACCCGGAATGTCTGTTCAGGTTCAAGACTCATCGCTTCATAGTCCGAGACTAAGGCGATGCCTTTTACGCGGGAACACGGGTTTGCAGACACAAAATTACCGTCCTCCAACTGGACGATCGCAGGCAGGACCTCCTCGGAGATTGCGAAGGAATAAACGCCACTCATCACCGCCTTGTACTTTGAGCGCGTAGTGTCCCCCACATCGTCTCCTGCCAATGCGGCCGCCCCGCATCATTCGCAAAGATCCCTGTAGGTGCTGCATTTGTGCAACTCCCGCAAGCGCGCCGCAAGGTTTGGATTGATTGCAGTGGACCTTCACAGAAGAAACTTGACGTTGCACGCGTGGCAGGTCCCGTAACACTCCCCTTTTCCCAATTTGCAATTGTCCTCATGTGCTGCCACGTCACTCCCTCTAGAACGAGATACGGCCCGACACCTGAATATTCCTCGGCGAGCTCACGCCTCCATTCCATATTCCAAAGTCTGGACTTGCGACATCGGTGTCGAATGCGCTGCCGCCCAGTCCACTGGACTGTATAAATGCTCCGACACTATTGAAGTGGTGCGCATTGAGGACGTTGAAGGCGTCTCCGCGCAGCTGGAACGTAAACCGCTCGGTGATGTGAAACGACTTTTCCAGGCCGATGTCGAAATCACTATAGCCCGGTTGCCGGAAATTCTGAACGCGTGGTCCTTTGCCTGTATAGAAGTCAAAACCAGAGGCCGGTTCGAACGAGTTCACGTTTAACACAGGCGTGGACGGGTCGAAATGGGTCGGTGACTGCAAAAATGGGGAGGCGCCAGGCAGCAATGCCGGCGAACAGAAGTTAATGAACTGTGACGGCACGTTGCATCTCGAAGACGAAATCTGGAGGGGAATTCCGGACTGGACGCGATACACTCCGTTGAATGTCCAGCCGCCAAGCACCGCGTTCGATAATCCGCCCTGGTTCAACCAGGGTTTGCCCCGTCCTAACGGAAGTTCGTAGCTGTAGGCGATGTTCAACGCCTGCGGAACATCTTCGATCGCAAGCGATCTATTGCGGGACACCTCGAAAGGCGAAAAGTATGTGGGATTCAAAAGGCTCTCGGCATTGTCAGCGTTCGTGATCAGCTTTGAATTGGTGTAGGACAGCAGGGCCCACAAGCCCTTGGAGAAACGGTGTTCTGCCTTCAACTGAAACGCGTGATACGTCGAGCTGCCCTTATTTTCGTTTAGGCCCGGGATGGTGTTGCAATACTGCGGGAAGGGTCGCAGCGCCTGCGCAACCGAGGGATCGCATCCTGTCACGACCGTCGCGAAATCCGGGAAGGGCGCAGGCACACCGTCCACCTCCGTGTCCCCCGGCAGAAACTTGTCGTTCAATTGATCACGTAGTGCGAGAAAACGTGGGTCCACTACGTTTATTGGAGCGATTTGTGACAACAGACGGGTACCTTTGGTTCCGACATAGGACGCTGAAACATAGGCACGGTCCGTGAATTGCTGCTCAACCGTTAGATTCCACTGTTGCGCATAGGGAAGCCGGTTGGCCGTGCGTGCCCGATAAACGGGGGTGTTTTGGCCATTGTCAAAGGTTGACACCAAGTTTGGCGGCACGGGATGATTCGACGGCAAACCGTCACTCAGGACAAACGCCGCTTGCGTACCGCCCTGTGAACTGCCGAACACGGCAGTGGCATTGTAGCCATCCTGTGAGATTCCCCCAGCCCAACCAGGCATGTTCGCATTGTCGTAAAAGATTCCGTATCCGGAACGGACGACGGTTTTGGCGGTGAGAGCATATGCCAAACCGATGCGAGGCGCGATCCCGCCGTACCAAGTGTCCTCAGGGAATCTTCTACCGGAGCGCCCCGCACCATGGCCGGCAAAAGCTACGGCGCCGGACAGATTGCCCGCGCCGGGGTTGGGAAGCGTTGGGTCAAAATACGAGAAGCGGTCTTTTGCCTCAAGCGGGGCCGGGTCCACTTCCCAATGAATGCCCGGCGAAATCGTCAATTTAGGCGTTACGCGCCAGGTGTCGCCTGCAAACAGGCTAAAGCTCTTGGTGCGTGCGTCAATGTTAGTTGAGGTATCAAACTGTGCCGAGGCTGAGTCCACCTGCTCCAGCAGGAAGCTGGCGATTGGGCTGCCACCCACCTGGCTGAGGCTGGTTTCTCCGCGCGCGAAACCGAAAGATCCCGACTGGCCCCCGAGAAAGATCGCAGAGTTCTGCGCAAATCGCAGCTCGCCGCCGAAGGAAATGGTGTGCTTCCCTCTGGTCATAGACACCGCGTCGTTAATGATGTACGCGGGCGCCAGCCACGGTTGAATGTTGGGATCGCCCGCTCCCGTACCGAACGGCTCGAAGCTGTCGCTGAAGGTTATCTGTGGAGGATATGCGTGGCTGGCCACACCGGGAATCTGGGGCAGCTTGTCAGCAGAATCACCATCGATTCCGCCACCATAGAACTTATCGTCTTGAAAACCAAACGCCAGGCGGTTCACCAGCTTGGGACTCAAAGTGTGGTCCCAGGCGACTCGCCATACCGAGGTCCGTTTGAAGGATGTACCGCTATCACTGATCGTTACCGGGAGACTTGTGAATGTCGTTCTGGGCAGATACTTGTAATAGAACATTTCCGAGATGTGATCTTTCGACCCAATGTATTCGTCAATTTTCTCGGTAATGCTATAGGCATCCGTACCTAAGAAGTCCGGCTGCGCGGGAGCCAGATAGTTGTTCAATGGACCGGGAGAAGTCGGATCTGGGAGGAATTGCAACCATTGCTTGGCAAGCGAGTTCTGCAAGCGGGGATCGTCAGCACAGATTACGTTTGGGTTACTGCCGTCGCAGCCCATGAACTGTTGATGCGTCGCCGGATCGTAAATCTTCTCGCTCCAATCGCGAAAATCTCCCTGCCGTTCCGCAAGTGAAGGTATAGAAATTGTGGGTCGCTTGAGGGCACCCCTGATCCTGAAAGCTTCAAAGTTGGCGAAGAAAAAAGTTCGGTGGTCCCTGTTTTTCCAGAAAGGCAGCTTCAGTGGACCTCCGAAATTACCTCCAAAATCATTCTCGATGTCCTGTGCCTTTTTTTCGGCGGGGATACCCCATTGGATGGCGTTGAACGAGGAATTTCGATTGAATTCGTAAGCCGTGCCGTGAAACCTATTCGTACCTGACTTCACGTGTTCGACGGTTACTCCTCCCGCGCTTCCGTACTGTGCGTCATAGTTTGACGTCAGCACCTGAAACTCGCTGATGAGGTCCGGGGATTGCGGGAAGTCGAGAACCGCTCCCGTAAGTCCTTGGGTACCAGAGGAGTTGTACAAGGCGATACCGTCGAGCACCACAATGCCGGTCTGCGACTGACCGCCGTTCACATGCGCGCCGGCAACGTCCCCAGAACCACGAACCACGCCAGGCAGGAGCGAAGCAAAGTTTGCTGCGGAGCGGATCGATCCCGATACCAGCAACGGAACGTCCTGAATCACTTCCGGATCGATGCTGCCGCGCAATTCCGCATTTTCGAAATTGAGTGGAGAGGCATCGGCAATGACTTCAACCTGTTGGGTAGTACTCTCAAGCTTCAACGCGACGTTCTGGCGTATCGGGTAGCCTACGCGCACGATAATGCCGTCCTGCACATACTCACCAAAAGCTTGCGCTTTCACTTTCAGCTGATAAGTACCGGGCACTACGTTCCGGAAAGAGTAGAGACCATTGGCGTCTGACACAAAGTGGGACGACTGGTTCGTGTCCTTGGACGTCAGATCCACCGTGGCCCCTGCGACCACCGCTCCGTTCGGGTCGGTAATTTCTCCGTCGATAGAAGCATTGTTGCTCTGGGAGAGAACGATGGGCGCAGGTCCCAACATCAAGACCGCAAGAATGCAAACGGCAACTCTTCGCGCTAGGTTCAACATGTGCGGCTCCCTGTCACGCTGGATTTTGTGCCTGCGCCCGTCCCGCCCCGTCATTTGACGGCATGGGTGCGCAATTCTCAGATCCTTCACCTTCCGATCTTTCACCTTCCGATCTTTCATGCGCGTTTGTGAATACCTTTCTTGAAATTGCTCAACATGTGATCGCACGTGCGCATGGTGAAGGCGACGATGGGCATCGTGGTCGTCTTGTCAGTACAGCTGGGGAAAATGCTTGCGTCACAAGTGTAAAGATTGGGAACGTCATGGGCCTGCGCCCACTTGTTCGTAACCGAGGTCTTGGAATCATTTCCAAACCTGCAGACTCCAGTTTCGTGCAGGCTGGTTCCTGGGCGGTTGGGCTTATCGTCGGCGCCCCACAGCTCTCCGCCCATCGACTTAAACAGATCAATCATGATTTGTTTTGAGTGTTCCCACATCAAGAGCTCGTTCGCTCCCCACTGAAAATGAAACCGAAGCTGAGGGATCCCGAATATGTCTTTCTTTTCCGGGTCAATGTCGACATAGTTGGTCGGGCTGGGAAGGGTTGGCGCCTGGATCAGCGCCCCGAGTGTACTTGGATAGTAACGCTTGATATCGCGCTTGAATCCCGCGCCGAAGCCTTCGATCTGTCCGTAGTACCCTGGGAACTCTCCACAACCGCCTCCCATGTACACGGAATAGCCCCGGATAAATTTTTCTTCCCGCGGATTTTTCAAATTCTGCCAGCGCGGCATCCAGGCAACCGTGGAATCGGCAATGTTGTCAGGCGTCACGGGATGGCCCAGAAGCCGTGGCAGGTAGCCATAGCCGGGGTTGCCGTACAGGTGCTCGCACAGATTGCGCCCCAGCTGTCCGCTGGAATTTGCGATGCCAGTGGGCCAGTGGCGGGACTTCGAATTCAACATGATGTGCGCGGTTTCGACGCAGGATGCGGCCAGCACAATCACCTTGGCATAAACTTCCACTTCTTTTCGGGCAGCGCGGTCTATAAACGCGACGCCCTTCGCCATGCCGTTCTCGTCAACCAGGACACCTCGCACCAGAGAATTGGTCAGGAGAGTGAGGTTCTTGGTGGCTTCAGCTTCCGGGATGGTAAACCACGTGGGAGAGAAAAAAGATCCAACATCACAGCCGCGGCTGCAGTTCCCGCAGTAGTGACAGGCAGGATGATTGTTGTGGTCCGTCGTGAGCTGAGCGCAGCGGTCGGGCAGGTACGGGACGCCGATTTTTTCGGCTCCCTTCTGGATGATGTAATCAATACAGCGAAAGGGCATGGGCGGCAGGTACTCGCCATCGGGATTACTGGGCCGATTCTGAATCGTGCTGGCCACGCCCATGTATCGCTCGGCCTTGGAAAACCATGGCGCAATCTCCGCGTAATCTACCGGCCAGTTTTCACCCACCCCATCCAGGTCTGCGGCCTTGAAATCGATGTCGCCGAAGCGCGCCGAGGAGCGCCCCCAAAAATTGGCTTTCCCGCCGGTTGCCTTGCACCGTTTCCAGTACCAGTCCGTGCCCGGGGCGTTTGAATACGCAATGTCGTGCTCGAATAGATCTCTTCCCTCACTGTATTCGGACTCTTCGACCGAGTAAGGCTCCTGGTGCGCTTTGCCCTTCAATCGCAGGGGATCGCCGTAGCCGCGATACTTCAGGTCGTAAACCTGCCGGTGATTGCGATAGTCATTCTCCGGGTCTGTACGCGGTCCCGAGTTAATAGCGCAGACCTGGAGGCCTGCTTCGCACAGAATCTTCATGGCTGTGCCGCCGCCGGCGCCAGTTCCCACCACAATCGCGTCGTACATTTTGGGGTCCAAAACGTCCTCGCTAGTTCTTGCCGGGCCGGGTCGAGATGTCCGGGCTCGCTGGTTCACGAAGGTTCGCGTGCTCCGGATCGTCGGGATGGGCGCACCCCGGCATCTTTGGCCATACAGTGCGAAGCCCGGGATAGCCGATACTCTTCAAGCCAAGTTCCGTCGTGTAGTAGCCCACGACGGTGTAGTCCCTGATCATCTGAAAAAATGCGCGTCCGCCTTCGGTCGTGGGCTTGTATTTGGCTTTGTAGGCAAGTTCTTCCATCAGACTGTTCTGCTGTTCGGGCGTACAGTCCATAAACTCCCGCCCGAATTCCGAGCGGCTGCGCGCGTTGATCCAATCAAGCCCTGCGAGAAATCTAGTTTGCGCATCATTCCCGGCTGCAATTGCATCGTCGGTCGAACGAATGTCGTGGGATGTGCTCACTGGCACGCGGTTCGCAACCATGAAGTCAATAAACTCAGCCACGCCCGCTTTCTTGGCTCCGGGGGTGTCATCTTCGGGAATGATCATCTCGGCGAGATGCTCCACCATCCGGTAGTGCTGCGGAGAAAAGAACAGAGGTTTGTACGCACCCGAGCCGGCTGGGGGAGATGTCTGGGGGTGATTCTGCGGGCAGGCAAAGGCCCATCGGCTAAAGCCGGGAAACGAGCCCGCCACCGCAGCGATTCCAATGTAGCGGAGAATTTCCCGGCGCTCTACCCCTTGCCCGCCCATCGCTTCCCTCAATTCATGAAACCGCTTTCTGATAGCGGTTACATCGGCTGCGTTTTTAGCACCGTCCGAAATGTAGTGTCAAGCACTAAAAACTGGCAGCCCTGTTCCCCTGGAGCGTGCCGAGGTCAATTTGACGGTTGCTGCCACCCCTGTTAGAGATCGTGGGATCGTTTTTAACCCAGGTCACGCGATGAAGCCATGAATTGTTCAGCCCGCAATTTACGTAAATCTGAGCTCTATGGAATGGCCATCTGTTTGTTCGTCATTGCCACTACCAATTCCCTGGCTGCTCAACAGTCCAGCCACGCTCTATTTAATGGGAAGGATCTCGATGGCTGGCAACAAGTCGGTCCAGGCTCGTTTGTTGTAACGGACGGCACGATGAAGACAGAGGGTGGAATGGGCATGCTTTGGTACACACGAGAAAAGGTTGCCCATGCCACCATTCGGGTTGTCTTCAAACTCAGCGCGAAGGAATCCGACTCCGGGGTTTTTATTCGCATACCGGACAAGCCTACTGAGCCGTGGATGCCGATCAACCGAGGTTACGAGGTCGAAATTGGCGACTGGCCTGACGACTACTCGTGCACCGGCGTGCTTTACACATTTACAAGGGCTTTGGCGCGCCCGATTAAACCGATCGGCGAGTGGAACACGATGGACATAACAATTGATGGGCCGCGCACAATCGTGTACCTCAACTCGATAAAGACCACGGACTTTACAGAGGGACAGCCTGTGCCGGCGAAACCTCCTGGCTCTCATGATCCGGATCGAGGGCCGCGTCCGGACTCCGGCTTCATTGGCCTGCAGAATCATCCGGGATCCGAGGTTTACTTCAGGGAAGTATCGGTCGTGCCCTTGCCGCGGTAAATTCCGAGCGCAACTCTACTTCGTCACCTGCTCAACGATTCGGTGATAACGGTTGATCTCGAGCGAAGATGCGACTTGCGTCCCCCCATTTGGCCAGATGATGTCAACGTCCACGGTATGGCTGGCGGTCAGCTTTCCCAAACCAAATAGAATGCGTTTGTCATGGGAAGAGAGATAGCTCGAACCGCCAGTCAGCCAACGTGTCAGTTTTTTAACACCAACTCGAAGCGTCAGCTTCGCTCCGATTGCGTCCCGATTGCTCTTGACGCCGACCAGACGCAGTCCGATCCAGGAATTTCTCTGGCCCACGTTATTGCGCAGCAACACGGGACGGTCGCCAATGCACGTGAATATTGCGTCCGGCGCACCATCGTTGTCCCAATCCCCGATCGCCAGTCCGCGTGCCAGATAACCTCGTGAAAATGCGGTTCCTGCCTTGGAACTCACATCTTCGAAGACGGCGTTGCCTGAGTTGTGCAGAAGCAGAGGTTGTTCCTTGTACTTCACCTGGGGTTGCAACGATTCAATCACCTCAATGACATGGCCGTTCACAATCATCAGGTCGAGAAGTCCATCATTGTCAAAGTCGAGAAAGTGCACACCCCATCCCACGTCCAATCTCGTGGGGCCAGCTAAGTGTGAAGCTCGTGTCCAATCTTCAAAAGGGAGGTCTCCACGATTGAGAAATAGGGAAGGGTATTCGAAATTGAAATTCGTGACCACAACATCCGGACGCCCGTCGCCATTTACGTCGCCCGCGTCCACGCCCATTCCGGCCTTGGCATTGCCGTTGTTGTCGAATGCGACTTCCGCCTCTAACCCGACGTCCACAAAAGTTCCGTCATGTTTGTTCAGCAGCAGAAGATTGGGTGAGGCATCGCGTGCCACGAATAGATCCGGCCAGCCATCAGAATCGATGTCAATCGCGACGACCCCGAGCGCTCGTCCGACAAACCGACCCAGGCCCGACGGTCCGCTGACGTCGGTAAAGGTACCATTGCGATTGTTGTGGTAGATGGTTAGAGGCATCCCTTTATAGACACGCTGCTCACAGTACGTTCGAACATTGACAAACTCGCAGTTCGGGGCGATACCCTCGAACGACAACTCCGCATAGTTGCAGACGACAAGATCTAGAAATCCATCGCGATCGTAATCAAACCAGGCAGCGCCCGAGGCCCATCTACCTGTGTTCTGAAGCCCTGCATCTGCCGAGACATCCGTGAATGTGCCATTGCCGTTATTGTGATACAGCGTGCAACCGGGAAATCCAGTGATGAAGATATCCTGGTGGCCGTCGTTGTCAAAATCCGCGATCGCGACTCCCATTTGGTAGTTCTTCACTTGACCCAGTCTCGCTTCCGCAGCAACATCAACAAACTTTCCGTTGCCCAAGTTGCGATATAAAGCGTTTTGCAGAGGCTTTTCACTTTTACCTCTAGGCGTCTCACCCCCATTCAACAAGAAAATATCCAACCAGCCATCGTCATCAAAGTCGAACAGGCCGACTCCTCCGCCCATGGTTTCGATCAGATAGCGATCCGGCGAAATGCCGTTGAACTGTCGCCATGCGATACCTGCCTCGGCAGTAACCTCCGAAAAGATGGGCTTCGGACGTGCGTCAGATGCAATCAGAACGCGAGGAAAGAACTGACCAATTGTGGCCACTGAGAGTGCACAAAGGAAGTGACGTCGTGACAAAGTGGCGGGCAGTTGATCCGGGCTATCAGCTCCTCTGTGCAAGATGTGGGAAGGCTTCATGGCTTTCCCGACGCCATCATCCCAGCTGCCGTTCCACTTTCTTCCGCTTGCTTCAAACCCTCATAGAGTGCAAATTCCTTAGTCGCATCGTCGGTCCGTCCCATCCTTCGGTAGACAACTGACAATGCAAAATGCGCCTTGCTCCGATCAGGATCCGATTGGAGAGAGAGGGAGAATTCTGTTTCTGCATCCTTCAATCGACTCTGTTGCATGGCCAATTGACCAAGCAGATAGTGAGCTTCCGCCGATCGCGGCGTCAGTTTCACCGCTTTTTGTAGCAGACTTTCCGCCTGCGCCTGCAGCTTAAGGGAATCGGGAGAGGCCAATAACATTTCCGCACACGCGACATAAAAACGTGCATCGTTCGGAAATCGGACAATTCCAGCTTTGTACTCCGCAATCGCGGCGTCGCTCTGACCGGTGGCGAAATAAACGGCAGCGACGCCAACTATTGCATCGGCATTCGAGCTGTCTAACTTAGCAGCGTGCCGGTAACTCTCCATCGCATCTTTCTGTGCGTTGCTTCGCAGGTCCACATTTCCTTTCCACACCCAGGGTCGGGCATCATGTGGCGCAATCTCGAGCGCATGATTCACGAGGCGGATTGCATCGTTCGTTTTACGCAAGTACAACAGCAGCGAAATCAGGTCTTCGTAATAATCAATTCGCGAAGGGTCCGCTTGGATCGCACGCTGGTAGGCCTGGAGCGCAAGGCTAGGCTGACGTTCCGATTCAAAGCAGTTACCGAGAAGAGCCTGTAAATCAGCGCTCACCACGCCGTTCTCTGCCAATTGCAGTAGAAGTTCCCTGGCCTGCGACACTTGAGCACGGGTATAGAGAAGTTTCGCCAGCTGCAAGCCAGCGGTCAGTCGCCCTGAGTCGTCGTCCGGGATCAGAGCAAACAGCACTTCCGAAGTCTGGAGGTCGCCGCCCATCGCCGCAATCTGTGTACAGCGGCCTGTGGCGTCCGCCCACACCTTATCGTTCGCGTGCAGTTTCAGAACGTCAACGATTTTCGTAATCTTGTCGTGTTGACCGCTTTGGACGATGGAATGGAAGAGCGCGACTGTGCGATTGGGTTGCGAAATCACCAACTCAAACTGTGAGTCCAGCAACTGCACAGCTTGCGCGTAGTCGCCAGTTCTCTCTTTTACCAGGCCCAGCAACAGAAGTGCTCCAGAGTCGCCAGGATGTCTTGCGAGAACATACTGAAGATTCTTCTCGGCTGAAGGCATCAGGCCCAGTTGCCATTGCACGGCTGCGGTCTCTCGCCGGAAATCGAGGTTTTCTGGAGCGAGATTAATTGCCTTCTGAAAGCTGTCCATTGCCTCTTTCCATTTCCCTTGCAGCCCGAGTACGGATCCTAACTGAGCGCGGTAAGGTGCAACCGCGGGAGCGGCGCGTACCGCTTCCTGCAGTTCCTGCTCCGCCTCAGACAACTTCCCTTCTCGGGCAAGTGAAATCCCGAGGCTTGCATGATTTTGAGCGGGCAAGGTTTGCGCAGTGACGACTTGCATCGCGAGAAGTATCACAAACAGGAATGGGGCGACCGAACGCATAACAAATCTGTCGGATATTTGCAGGGGGCCGCTGCTGCGCAATGACATCACGGATTCGAAGTGCTACGAATTTACTCTGAGGCTCAACCGCCTTACTGGCGCGGTTGACTTGCGCACCACAAGATCAGTTTCCAACATGTAATTCGATCCCTTGTGGCGCTTGAGTTTAAGCATCCTTTCCAATGCCTCAAACGCCTTCACCCCGAGCTGTTCGCGAGGAACGCTGATGGTTGTAAGGGGAGGCCGCGCCAGGAAAGCAAAGAAAATATCGTCGATCCCGATGACAGAAACATCTTCCGGCACCCGCACTCCGGACTCTTCCAAGGCGCTCATCGCGCCCATGGCAATCAGATCGTTTCCGCAGAATACTACGGTGGGTATTTCGGGGCGCGACAAAACTTCTCGGACTGCGGACGCGCCTGAATCAACCCGATAGTTGCTTCCCAAAACACAAACCGGCTTCAATCCGCGGGCCGTGAGCCCAGACACCAGAGCCTTCTTGATTGTCACCGCGGTGCGGTTGTCGGCGGGACCGGCGATGACTGCCGAGCGGCGATGGCCAAGGTCGACGACGTGCTGAATCGCTTTGTTGATGCCGTGTTCATACTCGATGCAGATGTTCCCGACCAGCTTACCGGCAGGTTCGGCATTACACAAGACCACCGGTATTCCGGCGGCGGTGAGTTCGGAAGCCATGCTTTTGTCCACCGACGAGGTGACAATCGCGACGCCGCGAACGTCACTCTCCCTGAGTTTTCGCATGACCGCCTTGGTTCTTTCCCGGTCATATTCGGTGTTGCAGATCAGGACGTCAAATCCGCGGTTCCACGCCCTTGCCTGATAACCCCGGATGATCTCGGGAAAGTACGGATTGGCAATTTCGGAAATGACGAGTCCAAACAAATCGCTGCGTCCGGTCGCCAGACGCCTGGCATGCACGTTCTTGAAATAGTCGAATTCACGAACGGCATCGAGCACACGCCGGCGGGTTGCTTCAGAGATATATTGAGTATGGTTGAGAACGCGCGAGACTGTGGCCAGCGATACTCCGGCTCGCCTGGCGACTTCACGCATGGTGTGGGCCATAGTTCGTTCTCGTACTTGCTTGATGGGAAAACCTATCACGACCTCGCCAGAAAGGCCACGCGGCTTGACAAGGCTGAGCCCCTCGGATAGTGTAGACCCCGTTTCTGGAACCGGTTTCATATACTTCTGATCTGACTCCTGACGATGTTTGCGACGCATTTGTTACTTGTTCCCCCCGGCCGCTGTTCCCTGTTTTTCGCTGCGTCCAATCGCGCAAGATTGCGTCGATCCTGTATTCCTGAAGGAGGGCGAGCGTGACCACTCGTTTCTTGCAAGACATAATCCGGCAACGAGTCGAAATGCAGCGGACGATCGACTATCTTATGGGGCCGGGCCAGAAGGCCTTGCAGCAAGCCAGTTCTTTGATCCGTTCGGCTCAGAATGTCGTTCTCACCGGCATCGGAGCCAGTTGGAATGCTGCTCTCTCCGCGGGTAGCCTGTTTTATTTGGGTGGACGTCCTGTGCACATGCAGGAAGCCGGCGAATTGCTGCATTTCGCGATTATTCCCCGCGGCTCCGTCGTCATCGCTATATCCCGAACCGGCCGAAGCATCGAGATTGTTCGGTTGCTTGCTAAGGCAGAAGCAAGCGGCGCGACTGTCATCGGCATCACTAACTCCGCCGATAGTCCACTCGCCCGAGAGTCTGCCGTGGCCATTGTGGTACCGACCATGCTCGACCACGCCATTTCAGTAAATGCCTACTCCACGCTGCTGATCGCTGCCGCTGCGTTGCCCAGCCCAGCTACAACGAGCTTTACATCGGTTGCCGACCCTTTACTTCGCGCGGTCAGGGAGAGCGGACAGAGCCTGGAGTTCTGGCAGGAGCAGTTGGAGGAATCTAGCTGGCTTACAGGTGAAGCAACGTACTACTTCCTCGCGCGTGGCGGCAGTCTGGGAACCTGCCATGAGGCGCGACTGTTGTGGGAGGAAGGGGTGAAAATGCCCGCTACCGCAATGAGCACTAGCGGATTTCGTCACGGTCCTCAGGAGATCGTCCGGGAAGGGATGCGGGTTTGCCTGTGGATTGATCAGGCGCAGATGCGTGATCAAGACTTGTCTGTGGCTCATGACCTCAGGGAATTGGGCGCATCGGTAATGCTCATCGGGGAGAACCTGCCACGAGATGCGGCGGACCTGGTATGCCTGTTACCAACTTCTCCCCCACACTGGCAGTTTGTGATTGATGTGCTACCGATCCAGCTTGCGGCCGAACGGTTGTCGAGGCTATCAGGCGTGGACTGCGACTCGTTTCGGATCTGCTCTTATGTAGTCGAAGATGAGCACGGCCTGCTGGGGAAGAAAGCCGAGGCGTCTCCGAATGCAGACTGAGCGCTGGCACTTTCCGGTCTGGCTTTGGTACGCCCTTCTTTGCATTTTCTGGTGGGGCCTGTGGGGATTCTTGTCCAAAATAGGATCGGCAGCAGCCAGCCCCATGCAGATGCAAATCTTGTTTACCCTCGGCATGCTGCCCGTCGCCCTCGGTATGCTGTTGCCGATGCGCGGCAAGCTGGATCGCAACCGTGGCGGCGTCACGTATGGCCTTTTGTGCGGCATTGCCACCGGGCTGGGTACTCTCGGATACTTTGCGGCCCTGCGAGAACAAAATGCTTCCGTAGTTACTCCACTCACCGGAGTCTTTCCCGTGCTCACGGTGGTGCTGGCGTTCGTAGTTTTGCGGGAGCGGTTGAACAAGCTGCAGATGGGGGGCATGCTTCTGGCCCTGGCGTCTATCGTAATCCTTTCGATCTGAGGAACTCGTGATCCACTGGATGGTGTACGCCAGCTTCGCCATTGTGCTGTGGGGAGTCAACGGTTTGTTCATGAAGCTGGGAACCAACCGGATATCGGCTCGCTCCATGGTGATCTGGGTCACGGCGGGCTTCGTTGTTTTGCTTCCTTTCATGTGGATGACAACGACGCTGTCGGGCCTCAGCGCCGGAATAATCTTCGTCGGGCTGATCGCCGGAGCGGTCAATGGGCTGGGAAACTGGGCAGTATTTGCCTGTCTCGAGAAAGGGGCGAAGGCCAGCGTCGCAATTCCACTGACCGCTCTGTATCCCCTATGCACGGTTGCCCTGGCAACTGCGTTCCTTAAGGAACGGCCGACGGCGCTCCAATGGCTCGGCATCGCACTGGCCGTGGCGGCAGGCGCGATGTTGTCTTATGAGCCGGCGCCGGTCACAGCGCCGGAGGAGCAACTTCATTGCGTCCAGTAACGGTTGGAATCATCGGAGCCGGGAATGTGATCTGGGCCTATTTTCAGGTGCTGGATCGCTTACTTCCTCGCGGTCTGGCGCGGCTGGGACCGGTGTGCGCCCGGCGCCAGGAAACTTGGCAAGACCTTCAGACTCGTCGTCCCGGCGTCCAACTGGTCGCGGATCCAGCTGAGGTTTTGCAGTCGGAGGTGGATGTCGTGCTCATCATCACATCTCCTGCAAGCCATTCGGCCCTCGTGCAAATGGCGCTGGAACATGGGAAACACGTCGTAGTAGAGAAGCCTGCGGCGGCGACCCACTGCGAAGCTCAACAGCTTGCACAGCTGGCGCAGGACCGCAGTCTGCATTTGATGTGCGCACCCTTCGTGCAACTCGCACCGACGTTTCGCGCGCTTTGGAGCCGGATCCATGAGGGTGCAATCGGCAAGGTGCACTCTGCTCGTGGCCTGTATGGTAATGCAGGTTCCGGTTGGGCGCGGTGGTACCACGACGGCAGCGTATCTCCGCTGGCCGAGGTCGGAATTTACAACCTCAAGAGCCTGACGGCAGTTCTCGGGCCGGTAGTTGAAGTCCAGTGCGCCGAGAGTCTTGCAGTGAGCGAAAGGGAAATTTGCGGTGAGGCCGTGGGAACGGCAGGTGCTGACGTTTCACACGTCCTCTTGAGGCATGCGGATGGTGCATTGTCATCACTCGTTTCTGGTCACTGTATTCAGCGTTACCGGCGTCCGGCCCTCGAATTCTATGGCACCGAAGGAACGGCAAACTTGCTTGGGGATGATTGGGATCCGCGCGGCTTCGAGATATGGCGAAACGGCGCGGGATGCTGGGAAGAGTTTGAGCCGCTCGATCCGACCTGGCTTTGGGGGGACGGCTTGGCTGAGATGGTGAACGCGCTGCGAGAAAAACGCCAGCCGCTGCACAGCCTCGAGCATGACATTCACCTGCTCAAAGTGATAGAAGCCAGCACCAGGGCGGCGAAGGAGAAGCGAGCCATCACCGTGCAGTCACGCTTTCGCCCTCTCGATCTTCGGCTGGAGGAATGGCAGGACCGGCATCACCTTCACGATCACACGCGACCTCCCGATGAACAATAAGCAGAACAATAAGCAACAACTCGGGGCCGTCGGATTGGACGTCGGCGGCACGAAGATCGCAGCAGGAGTGGTCTTGTGGCCTTCGGGCGAGATTCTGCGACGGACGATTATTCCCACGAAGCCGACACGAGGTGGCGAAGCAGTCCTGAAGGACACCTGTGACCTCGCGAGGCAACTGAATGATTGGGCGCGAGGGGAGCACATTGAAATAGCCGGCATCGGAGCCGGCGTTGCAGAGCTTGTGGACCCCGAAGGCAACGTAACCAGTAGTTGCACCATTGACTGGCGCGACCGCCCGGTTCAGCAGAGGTTGTCCGAAATCGCTCCCGCGCAAATGGACTCGGATGTTCGTGCGGCAGCTGTGGGCGAAGCCATCTTCGGCGCAGGCCGTGGACATCGCGTTTTTGTGTATATGACGGTAGGAACAGGAATCAGTTATTGCCTGGTGCAGGACACCCAACCGTTCAAAGGCGCGAAGGGCAACGCAATTGTGATGGCGAGCAGTCCGCTAAGCACGGTGTGTACCCACTGTGGCGCGAAGCTGCGTCCGGTGCTGGAAGAGTTCGCCTCAGGTCCGGCCATCGCGAAGCGATTCGTGCAAGGCCAGAAGAAACGGCCTAACGAAACCTGCGAGGACGCCTTCCGCGCCGCGTCCAACGGGGACAAGCACGCCATCGAAACATTAACTTCGGCTGGTGAGGCTTTGGGAGTCAGTACTGCATTTCTGGTGAATGTGCTCGACCCTGAAATGATTGTCGTGGGTGGCGGTCTAGGGACAGCGGGCGGCCTGTATTGGGAGGCATTCGAGCGGAGTTGCCGCGAACACATCTTCGCGGATAACAGTCGTGGGTTGCCGATCGTCACCGCAACATTGGGAGTTGATGCCGGTCTGGTGGGAGCCGCGGCCGTCGTCTTTGCGCAACAGCAGGGAGGCAGAGCAAATTACCCTTATGAGACAAACTGACAACATACTGGAGCGAATCGCAGCGCAAGGCATTGTACTAGGCGATGGGGGATACCTCGTTGAACTGGAGCGCCGTGGCTGGGTGGACAGTGGCTCTGGACGCGAAAAGGTCGGGACCGGCAAAGGCAGCGGACAATTCACGCCCGAAGTAGCCATCGAGCACCCTGATGCCCTGCGCGAGTTGCACCGCGAATTTCTTCACGCGGGATCGCAGGTGTTGCAGGCGCTCACCTTTTTCGGAACCCGCGAAAAGCTGAATCGAGCCGGGTATGGCGAACAAACGGAAGCCATCAATACCGCCGCCGTGCGTATTGCGCGCGAAGTAGCGGGAACCAGTGCCCTGGTTGCAGGCTCGGTGTCGCGAACACAACTCTTCGAACGGGAAGGTCCTTCTGCAGCGGGCCATGTGCGCGACCTGATTACCGAGCAGGTTCGTCTGCTCGCGGACGCCGGAGTGGACTTTCTGATTCTGGAAACCTTCTTTCATCTCGAAGAGATGCTGATCGCGATTGAGTGCAGTCGAGCATGCAACTTGCCGATTGTAGCCACCATGACTTTCCGTCCGACGTTAAGCCAGTGTTCCGACGGGCACTCTCCGGGCGACTGCGCGCGAGCCATGGTGGATGCCGGCGCTGACGCCGTGGGCGTCAACTGTGAGCAGGAACCCGATCGCATGTTGACCATCACTCGGGAGATGCGCAGAGCGGTCAGCGTTCCTGTTGCCGCTCAGCCTGCCGCGTTTCGAACCACTGATGCGACTCCCTGCTTCACCCGCCTGCAGCAATTCCCCGACGAAATGGAGGCCATCCAGCTTCCGCGAAACGCGTTCGAGCGCTTTGCCGAGAAAGCGGTATCGGAGGGGATTCAATTCCTGGGCGGCTGCTGCGGATGCAACGCGGCATACATTCATGCCTTCGCTCGCGGGCTAGCCAATTCAACCGAAGTTGCACAGCGAAACGTTGGTTAATAACTCTAGTCTTTTCTGATACAAGGACCGAGGAAATTCCCGGCATGTCCAAGAACGGCAAGGTAAAAGTCGGCATCATCGGCTCCCAATTCGAAGCCGACATTCATGCCGCTTCCTTCAAGATCGCGTCGGAGGAGGCAGAAGTCGTAGCGGTTGCTTCGCCCACTCCCGGAAACGCGGCGGCACTGGCAAAAAGATATGGTATTCCGCGCGTGTTTACCGATTATCGCGAGATGCTCAGGGAGCGCGACATCGAAATGATCACCATCGCTGCGCCCAACAAACTACATGCGCAGATGACCGCCAACTGCGCCCAGACGGGCAAGCACGTGGTGTGTGAAAAACCACTTGCGATGACGGTCGAAGAATGCGAGCAAATGATTCACGTCACCCGGCAGGCCGGTGTGCTGCTGCTGTATGCCGAGGAACTGTTCTTCACCCCCAAATATCTAAAGGCGAAAGAAATGGCGGATGATGGCGCCTTCGGCAAAATCCATCTCGTGAAGCAAGGCGAAAAGCATTTTGGACCGCATGCTCCATGGTTCTGGGATGTGGATCAATGCGGCGGCGGCGCGCTTATGGATCTCGGTTGCCACGGGATTGCTTTCTGCTACTGGTTCCTTGGGCGTCCCGCGATCCAGTCTGTGTACTGCCAAATGGGCACCTACGTTCACGCCGACAAGACGCGAGGAGACGACGAGGCCGTTTGCATTTTGGAATTTGAGGGCGGTGCAGTAGGCATTATCGAGGACAGCTGGGGACGGCGTGGCGGAATGGACGACCGAATCGAGGTACATGGGTCGGACGGCGTGACCTACGCCAATCTTCACATGGGCAACGCGCTCCCCACATATAGCGAGAATGGTTATGGCTACGCGGTGGAGAAGGCGCCGAGCACAAAAGGGTGGAGCTATCCAGTTTTCGAAGAGCTGTGGAACTACGGCTTCCCTCAGGAGATGACGCACTTCGCACGTTGCGTGCGGGGTAAAGAGCAGCCCCAGGCAACCGGAGAGGATGGGTTGGTCGTAATGAAGGTCCTGTACGCCGCTTACGCATCTGCCGGAGAAGGTCGAAAAATACAAATGCCTTTCTCCGCGAAGAGCGTACAGAAACCCATCGATCTCTGGTTTCGCGGACCGCAGTATCGGCCGCATTCAGCGGACAAGGAAGCCTGAACGGAACATCGGGACCAGCTACGTGTCGGAACACATCGAACTGCTTTACATACATAGCGATGCGGCGCTGGCTCTGCTGCAACGGCATCTGATCTACACGGGAATTACGCGGGGCAAGAAGCTGGTGGTGCTGATCAGAAGAAGGCGTTGGGCATCGCTGTCCATAATGACCGCCCGCAACGGCAGTATTCGGGGCTGCTGGCGAGTCTGAGGGGCGGCGGGCAACAATCATTACTACTGCGCTCTGTGGAACACGTAAAAGAACACCATCACACTGAAGCAGCAAAACGCATAGATGAATGACGAGAACAGCGTCACCGCAGGAACCAAGTCCCGCAGGACATTGAGGAAGGTGAGGACGAATGTCCACACCAAGAGAGCCGTCATCAATATCGTCCCGACCAGTGCCAGCAACGCCGCGTTTTTGAGGGTCATGGTCGGAGTATGAACGCTGCCAGTGTCAGCCGCAACTTCGGCTCATGCCTCTAATGGCACTACGTTCACACCCGTGCCACAGCGCGTCGTTGTTAAGGTCGGGCGGAACGACCCGTGTCCCTGTGCTTCCGGAAGAAATACGAGCGATGCTGCGGCGGCGGGCGGGTGCTCGTTCATTTCAGAGCGCGACTTATCCGGTGTCACGCTTTTGAGGCGCGTTTTTGAAGCATTTTTGGAGCGCCTCAGCGGGTTCCAGAGTGCGACTTCGCGCTTTTTCGCAGCACCCGCACTCGCACCCGTTGAAGCACGTTTCTTGAACGTATTTTCAGGTACTTGGCAGTCCCCGGTAGCCTAGTCAAGTTGTTGAATGTATTGGATATGGAAGAAGTGTGAGGATGGCACTCTACCGCTGAGTTAAGCGCCCTGCCCTTGCGGGACAATCACTTCGGACCGTCCAAAACACCCACCGCACCAAAGCGTACCAAATTTTTCGCTTTCTTGATCCTTCCCACCAGTTTCGGCCGTGCCGTCAGCTCCGCGTAGATCGCCTCTTGCGTCTGCTTCACGCTGCCCTCGATCGTCTGCATGTAGACGTTCACGGTCGTGAGCTATGAAAAGTAATTTGGCAATAGTAAGCGTAACTCTCGCATTCGCAGTATCCTCGTACTGCCGCCTTCGCGCAGGCTTCAAGAATTCTTGAAGCGCCTTGTCCGCTAGAACACATATCTGGGCGGCTTGATGTTCTTCACGCGCAGATACACCTCCGCCTGGCCGCGGTGGTGCGCGGTGTCAGTAAAGGCCCACCAGAGCACTTCAATCGCCATGGCCTGCCGTCCTGCCCCGATATCAACCATCCTGTTCAACTGCGCGGGCGTCATTGCCTCGAAGTCTTTGGCACACCTGTCGAACGAATCGGCAAGAAATTTGATGGCAGTCTTTTTGTCGGTGCCGGAGGGTTGAGCCAGCGCTTCGGTTCCGGCCGCGTTCGCGAAAGCTTCCGAGTTGGAAAGCGCAATATGGATCATGAGCTGGCCGAAGCTCATCTCGTCCGGATTCGGTTTGAAATCGTAGCTTTCGGCGGGCATGGCTTCGGCCACCGCCAGGGTAAACTCTTTGCTGATCTGCCAGTGCTTTGTGAGAACCGCTTTGTAATCGTTCTCGGCGGGGCCGCTAGCTGCAGCGGCCATGCCAGCCAGAAGCGATAGAGCTACTAAACCCGACAGTATCGCTTTCATGGGATTTTCCTCGAAGCAGCATTGACTAAAAAACGAGAAGCATTGTACATCCTGCATTGACTGAGCATGGAGCCCGCATGAGCGTAGAAGTGGGAAGGGGATGGTTGACGTACATCGCATCAATTACACCGATTAATGCTGAAGAACCCAGAATGAGGCGCGCCTGTCCTTCAGATCCTGCCAGAATCTTCGATCTGCTTCAGTGAAGGAGTACGCAGATTGGGGTCGGCCAAAAAAGGGAAGGGGGCTTCTCGGTGCCACCTTCGCCAAGGGGAATGCAGTGGCATGGCGTCTGACAAAGTGGGCAGCGGTAGCATTCGGTGGCTGGCGGAATCACCGCACAGTAATGACACCACGGTTCAGTCTCCGGTTAGTGCCAATGAACGCCGTTCCCTTCAAAATTACCGCGCGACACGGAGATACTCTTTACGGCAACAACGAAATGACCACCGCGGTTTTCGAGTCAGTCCACCATGGTGACTTCACCGCTCGACGTCGAACATCACAATATCGCTTATGGGTTCCTGCTCCGTAATGACAACGCCGGACCCGTCGGGCGTCCACGTGATCCCGCGAGGATGGACTGTGATTGGAAGAGCGCCAAGTTTCCGCAGCGGCTCATGTCCGCTCGGGTCGACGATCCAGATGGAGGAGGCGGGCGTAAGCCGGACTCCACACCGCTGCCACACGGCGGCCGTCCCGCGACCATGCCAGAAATCCATTGTTGAACACCTGCTTCGGCGGGTCCAGAGGTAGGGGCCGACCTTGGCCCATCGGACTCGTTGGACGCGTTCGGCGTTGTAGTCAAGATCGAGCATGACTTTACTCTGGTGTGCCCTGAATCGGCTCATCAGTTATGACTGCGCGATCGGACCATTCAGACCTCACAACCTGAACAGACGAATTTTGTGACCGTCGCGATCTAGGCACGATTTACAGCCTCATCACCGAAGGAAGAGCTTTGTGCTCGCCGCTAATGGAAGAGGCAAGTCCCGAAGCGGCGATGGGGGTGCCGAAACCAGTTGGGAAGAATTCCGTCCTCGGAAACCCCTGTTCAGAACTCCGTTAGAGCCGACAATCGCGGTGTTCACTGCGCTGTCTTCGTCTTGCCATTGCCTGGCGCCAGCACCGGTACCGGCGTGTCGTCGGCGTGCAGCTTGCCTGCCGCCATCACGTAACCATGAAGCGCTTCCACCAGCGGGTCCAGCAACTCACTGCTTCCCCCTACCCAGTCCGCCAGCGTCGATCATTCCAGTTCGACTCCCTCGCGCGCGTACATCTCGCACTGGCGATAGAGCGGGAGATGATCGGCATACTTCGACACCAGAACGTGCGCCAGCAGTCCGGGACCGGCCAGCCCACGCGCAATCGGTCGGCTCGGAGCCGGGGCCTGCACGATCTGCTCGCAATGCCTGCAGCTCAGTCCCGGTTGATACGGCCTGCGCCAGTTTAAGGATTGCCGGGTGGAGGGCCATTAAGTCAAGGGGTGTCTGGGATCGCGCAAGATCACGTCCTCAAGTTAGCCTTTCAGAACTTGGGAATGGAAGGCTGGGACAAGCCACGGTCAACACTGCAGCTGCGGTGGTGGGCGATGTAAAGGTTGGATATGATGCTCTCGCGTTTCTTTATACACTGCGTCAGTGCACACAATAAAATGGAATGAGACATTCATAAACTGGCAGTGTGGATCTGCAATCGCGCTCGGATCCCCGATCGTCGTCTATCTGACGGGCATGGCCTGGAACAAGACGGTGGGCGCACCTTGGAAGGTCAACCAAGCATGGACGACCTTCTGCCTAGTATTGCCGATTGCTGCCCTCGGAATGCTAGTACAGCCGAGCACCCTGCGCCGTCTTTGGTCAGCCTCGCCTTACACACTTCTGCTGCTGGCCATTGTTTTTGGACTTTGCGTGCCGGTGGGACTAATTATTGCCATTGTGCTTGTGGCGAACGGTCCGAACAGGCATGGCCAGACTGCGCTCAGCCCTGTAGGGTCAGAAGGAACTTCGTCGCGGCCTCCGCAGCAAGGCCTGAAAATTGTTTGACTTGCGCATGCACCCGATCTAACATCTGCCGCATTGTCGAGCAATGCGCCATTCGCGGGGAGATACTTCGGCCGCTACCAACTCCAGGAGTTGGTGGCTGTCAGCGGTATGGGTGTCGTCTACCGCGCCTGGGACCCGAAGCTTCAATGTCTAGACGCCATCAAATTGGTTGGCGAAGACAAGATTCCCGACGAGTCCGACCGCCGACAGCTCGAGCAGGAAGCGCGGATCGCAATCTCCTTGGATCACCCCAATATCTGTCGGATCAAGAATTTTGTGGATGATCCCAGTCAAGCCGGCATTGTAATGGAGTTCGTCGAAGGGCAGGTTCTCACGAGTGTAATTCCTGAGGGCGTGGGACTTTCTTTCGAACTCGTCGTCGCCTACGGTATTGAGATTGCCAAGGCGGTCTCCTGCGCGCATGAGCACGGGGTCATCCATCGCGATCTCAAGAGTGGCAATGTGATGGTCACGCGGGGCGGCCACATCAAGCTTCTGGATTTCGGCCTTTCGAAGATTCAACGCCGTATCCAGATTCCCGGTTCGCTTGAGACAGGTTCGCTTGAGACTCTTGACAGCAAGCACAGTTCGGGTGCCATAGCAGGCACCCCTGCGTATTGGCCTCCGGAAGTGTTGAGACATTTGCCGAGTGATATCCGTAGCGACATCTGGAGCTTTGGTGTGCTGCTGTATGAAATGGCCAGCGGTCAAATGCCATTCAAAGGAGCCACCTTTATTGAGTTGGGGGCTGCGATATTGCATGAGCCTCCGTTGCCGCTGCCCGGTCACGTCCCGGAATCGCTCTCGACAATCATCTCCCGCTGCCTGCGTAGAGAGGTGGGGGAGCGATATCAGCAGGCTAACGAAATTCGAGCCGCGCTGGAAGCAATTGAGCCCCGCGACTCGCCTCAGAGGCGGCCCGCTCCGAGCGCCCGGGCGCCGGCGATGCGCTCGGTTGCCGTGCTGCCGTTGGAGAATCTTTCGGGCTCCCCCGAGCAAGAGTATTTTGCGGATGGACTGACGGAATCGTTGATCACAGCACTGGCAAAGGTGGGGGGATTGCGCGTCATTTCGCGTACTTCGAGCACGAGGTACAAACATACCCAGAAAACACTCCCTCAGATCGCGCGGGAATTGAGTGTAGACGCCATCGTAGAGGGCTCGGTGCGTCGCGATGGTGATCGGGTGCGTATCACGGCTGAATTGATCGAAGCCCGCACGGATGAGCGTCTTTGGACAGAGAGCTACGACCGGGACCTCCGCGATATCCTGAGCCTGCAGTCACAAGTGGCCATGGCGATCGCCGGTGAGATACGCGCCCGGCTACACCCTCGCGGTGAACCGTTGGCCGTTGCTCCGGGTTCTTCTTCGAGCAACTCTGCCCTGGATCCCTCACTGTTGGACACAGTAGCGGTCGAATCCGACAGTTCCGAGCCATCCGCGTCGGTCAACCCCAGAGCCTTCGACCTCTATTTGAAGGGCCGATACCACTGGAACAACCAGGTGACGGATGAGGATTTCCGGAAGGCCGTGGAGTACTACCAGCGGGCTATCGAGATCGATCCACAGTCCGCGCTAACCTACGCCGGTTTGGCTCACTGTCTCCTTCTGATGGGTACAGGGGAATATGGCCTCAAGGCCCCTGCCGAAATCATGCCCAAGGCGAAGGAGGCTGCTTTGCGGGCGTTGAGTATCGATGAATCCAACGCTGAGGCTCACATGTCGCTGGCGATGGTTAAGTTCCGTTTTGATTGGGCCTGGGAGGATGCGGAGAAGGAATTCAAGCGGGCGCTTGAACTCAATCGCGGTTATTCCGGAGCGCACTACTGGTACTCGACCTATTTGGCGGTTTCGGGACGCTTCGATGAAGCCTTCGTGGAAGCGAAGACTGCGCGGCAACTTAGCCCATTGTCTCCTCTGATGCACTTTAGTTTAGGGTTGCTACTTTACACCTCAGGGCAGAATGAGGAGGCCATTGAGCAGCTTCGCGAAACCGCAACCATGGATGCCAAGTTGCCGCTCCCTCACCTTGTCCTCGGGCTAACATTCGGACGGAAACGCAGATTCGACGAGGCCATCGCCGAGTTCAAGCAAGCCTTGGCGGTCGCCGGAGCAAGACCTCTTTGGTCAGGTTACCTTGGACACGTGTACGCGTCAGCCGGAAGAACCGAGGATGCAGTCGAAATCTTGCACGAATTGCATGCTGCAGCAAAGCGCCGCTACGTGCCCCCCACCGCTTTTGTCATGGTGTATGCCGGCTTGGGCATGATCGCTGATGCCTTTCATTGGCTGGAAAAGGCGGTTGAGGAGCGCGACGGGTTGTTGATCTATCTGAAAGTTGGGTCTGTCTTCGACAGGCTGCGTTCGGATCCGCGATTCCAGGAAATCGTAAAGCGAGTGGGCTTGCAGGAAGACACGAGCGTCATCCATCCCCTCCCGCCTACGCCCAACTCCAAGAGAATCCGGAGACCGCCTGTGGTCCCGCAGAATTGGCTCTCGATGATGGCGAAGGTGCTGCTTGGCGCGATTGTCGTGTTCGCCGTCATTCGAGGCTTAGAGTGGCTCAGTCCTCGGAGGGTGATGCTGGCTGTCCAGCAATTCAAGACGCTCGGTGACGATGGTGAAGCGCGCCCGCTTGCCGAGATCGTGAGAGAAGAGATCTTTACTCGATTGAGCGAACTTCACTCCCAGAGACTGGGGGTGACCGAACTAACCACAACACAGTCTGAACTCAGCTTTGCGCAAGCCTGTGAACATAGCGATCCAAAACCAACCTACGTTCTCGCAGGTGCAGTTCGCCGCGAAGGCGATTATTTGATTGTCACGGATCAACTTGTGTTGTGCAGAGACCAGACGGGCATTGTGGGCGATAAACACCAGGTGGACCTCAAAGGGCCGCCAGGCGCGCTTGTAGATGACATCGTACGGAATATCTTGGCAGCACTCCCTAAAGATGTACAACCTAAAGATGCGCAACTCGCGCATAGAGTGGACCCCAAGGCATACGAAGCCTACCTGAAAGGGCGCCTTTTGTGGAATCGGCGAACCACACAGAGCCTTACGGAAGCCGTGTCTTCTTTTCAAGAGGCAATCGCATACGACGGGACCTATGCCCCCGCCTACGCTGGTTTGGCTGACTGTTATGCGCTGTTGGGAACTCTTCCCTATACAGCTTTACCGCCGAACCAAGCCTTCCCCAAAGCCGAGGCTAATGCTCAGAAAGCGCTTGCATTGGATGAAAGACTCGCAGAGGCCCATGTATCGCTGGGATATTCCGCGCTTGTGTACGATTGGAACTACGCTGGCGCTGAAAAGGAATTCAAGAGAGCAATTGAGCTGCGGCCGGACTACGCTACGGCGCATCAGTATTACGCTTATTACCTGACAGCCATGGGTGACTTGAACCAGGCCATTGCCGAGCGGAAACGAGCGGTGTCGATCGAACCAAGGGCTCCTCTGCTCAACACTGCGCTGGGAGAGGCCTACTATCAGGCGAAGCAATTTAGGGAAAGTATCGGGTCGGACCTAACGGCTCTCTCTTTTGATCCGAACTATGCCGTGGCAGTCATCAACGTGGGTCGCGCCTATGAACAACAAGCTATGTACCCACAGGCTTTGCATGCCTACCAGTCAATTCTGGCATTCGCCCCGAATGACCCTGCTGTTCTCGCCCTGCTAGGACATCTCGATGCTGTTTCCGGGCAGCCGGCGGCAGCACGCAAAATTATTTCCCAGTTGCAGCAGATGAGCAGGAATCGATACGTCCCGAGTCTCTACATTGCGATGGTCTACACAGGTCTTGGCGACAAGAACGAGGCCTTCGCCTGGCTCGACAAAGCCTACGCAGAGCGCTGTGAGTACCTCGTATATCTGCCCACCGAGCCCATGGCAGACCCGCTCCGGAGCGACCCTAGGTTTCCCGTGTTGCTTGGGCGCTTGGGGTTGAAGAAATGACCAGCCCCAACATCAGGGGTATCAAGCGATGAGCGAAAGTTCTCCCGACAGGGCAAACGTGCTCTACGGCGTTGCCCGAAGTTTGCTTCAAGAGCAGGACTACGGGGAGTTGCTCGCCAACATTCTCGACATGACGATCCAAGCGCTGGGAGCTGACCGCGGATGCGTCGTAGCCCGGGAAAACGGCGAGTTTCGCGCCACCGCCGCGCGCAATTTCCGCAACGAAACACTGGCCGAGCGAGAGAGGGAGATTAGCACCACCATCGCAGGAATGGCTGTGCAGGAAGGGCGGGTGCTGCTGGTTCACGATGCGCTGGAGTCGTCAGTTCTTCGAGACAAGCAGAGCGTGAAGAGGTTTCATCTCCGCTCCGTTTTGTGTGCGCCCCTGATCGTCAGGAATGATGCTTTCGCTGTCATCTATCTGGAGAATCGGGAAGTTTCGAACCACTTCAATGAAAGCCACGAACGGTTGTTGTCCGAGATATGCGCTTTGGCGGTACCCCGCCTGCACACGGCGGTGGCCATCGAGAGCGCCCGTCAGAAAGCTCGCGATCTTGAGCTCATGTATGGCGAGAGTGACGGCATCATTACGGCTGATCCAAGCATGTTCGCCGCTCTCGAAACGCTTGCGAAGGTTGCGCCCACAGATCTGACTGTACTCATCCAAGGCGAGACTGGAACAGGCAAGGAACTACTGGCCCGGGCCATTTACCGCCGCAGCGCACGGGCCAAAGGCCCTTTCGTCGTTTTGAACTGCGCGGCTATCCCTGCCACGTTGATCGAGTCCGAACTGTTTGGATGTGTGCGTGGAGCTTACAGCGGAGCCGATCGCGACCGCGTTGGACTCATCGGCTCAGCCAACCGCGGCACATTGTTTCTTGACGAGATCGGCGAAATACCTTTCGAACTCCAGTCTCGGTTGCTGCGTATCCTGCAGTCAGGAGATTTCAACAGAGTCGGATCCGCCCAGCCCGAACAGGTCGACGTGCGCGTGATTGCCGCCACAAACCGTGATCTTGAGAGGGAGGTTGAACAGCGGCGTTTTCGTGAGGACCTTTATTTTCGTTTGTCCACTGTGACCCTGAAGGTTCCACCTCTGCGCGAGCGTAGCACCGATGTGGTAATGCTGGCGGACCATTTCCTGCGAGCCTACGCCGGAAGGCGAGCCGTGCTGCCCCCCCGCCTCAGCAATGAATCCACGCAGTTGCTGTTGGCCTATCATTTTCCGGGGAACGTCCGGGAACTCGAAGGAGAGATGGCCCGTCTGGCAGCGATGTGCCCGGCGGGAGAAGAGATTCCTGCAAGTGCGCTCAACGAGCGCATCGCCAGACGCAAGGCTGCGATTCGGCAAGAAGCTGATATACAACCCATGTCCCTTGCGGAAATGGAGAAGAAACTGATTCAGGTCGTCCTGCAACACACCGCCGGCAACCGTACGCACGCGGCCGAGATTCTCGGCATCAGCCGGGAAGGACTTCGCGCGAAGATGGTGAAGTCAGGGTCCTCGCGTTCCCTTGATCAGTAGCCCTCTACCTCTCTGAAGATTCTTTGTTCCTACGCTCGGTGGTCCATACCTGCGTGCTGTTTGCCCTCCATAGGTCCCCGCCTATCATGGATGGTCGCTCTTGCGCATGTCCGTCCCTTCTGGCATCCGACGTGCCCTTCACTAAGGTGGTTCTTGGCTTTGATCACAGACTCTGCTCGAGGAACCAACAACTTAAGCGTGACGCCCCAACAAGATTCCGACAGGAATCTGGGCAGCACTGGAAGATTCCCGGGCAGTAGAATTCACGACCCTTGGCGGACGGCCATGGCCTTGAATTCCAGGAGAGCTCATGCTCCGGACCTTACATTTCGCGGCTTGGGTGGGAACTTCGATCGCAGTAGCCGAGTTATTGGGATACCTACTTCACCGCCTCTTGCATACCGGATGGATTCCATGGCTGAGCATGAGCCATATGAAACACCACATGGTTCTTTACGGACCGCTGCAAAAGCAGCGGCCAAGTGAGGAATACCTCGACGCAACCACTGGCAGCGTCGCTCTCGGGAATATTGGGCTGGAATGGATTGTCCCGAGTTCTATGATTCTGACTACTGTCGTTGTTGTTCTCCGGCTGCTCAGGGTCTCCTTATTCGATCAGACAGTGTCTATCGGGACTACCTTGGCGTGGACCTTCCTCATGTTCAGCTATCTGCATGACCAGATGCATGTGAAGAACTTCTGGATGGAGCGCAATTCGGTTCTCAAGGCTTGGTTCCGGGGCGCACGAAAGCGGCATGACATCCATCACCGGGTGTTGAACGACCGCGGATTGATGGACAAGAACTTCGGCATCGGCTTCTTTCTGTTCGACCGGCTGTTCGGTACGTTGTCCTCCGAGCAGGGCCCTTTCAACCACCCGGGTTATGCGGCCGCAATGGAGAGATTCAGGTATGTGGAAACGCTGCAGGCGCGGTGGTCTGTTGACCACAATCAGGTAGGCAGAAATGCGAGCTAGCGATGGCACGCCGATGGGAGCTTTTGCGGTTAGAAGCTCTTAAGTTTAGGTGGCTTCTTGTCGGTTGATCGTCGAGGAATCAGTGTTGTTTCCTGCTCTTCAGTGACGCCGATTTTCGGTGCCGGGAATTTGGAAAAGAGCAAATTATGCAACGGACGCGAACTCTCTTCAAAATGCTGACCCCGCCCATTTGGCTGGGCGCTTTGATTCTCAGTCTGAATCTCTGCGGCGGCCTCGCGCGAGCCAGCGATGAACCTGATGACGATAAGGATCACCCACACAGTACCGCGGAGGATTTCCTGCGGTCTAACGTGCGTCCGATTGCTATCGGACACCACGGAGTCGGCCCCAACACCGGGGAGAATCCGGCATTGCCAATCGAGAATACTGTCGACTCGGTGCGGCTGGCCTACAACTTGGGCGCGCGCGTCGTCGAAGTGGACGTACAGCTGACCCAGGATGGCCGGCTGGCCGTCTTCCACGATGACTTTCTCACCGACTTTACCTGCATCCATTCTTTGACGCTCGACCAGCTTCAACAGCGTCCTGCCCTACGTGCCGGAGCTTCGCCAAGTGATCAATGTCGCAAGGGAGTTCAACAACAGGTCCGGCGACGATCTGGGTGGCATCTTGATTGTCGAGTTGAAGGCTTTCTCGCCGCATTGCGATCCCGCAGATCAATTCGAGCAGCCGTTGGTGTCGGCGGCGGTCTCTGAGGTGCGCAAGACCAGCATGACCGACAAGGTGATTTTTGATTCCTTCTCGCCGGCCCTGCTTTACCTTGCCGCTCAAGCCGCGCCGGGAATCCCGCGCGAGCTGGATATTTCGGGTTTGCAGTTATTGACTCCGGCGCAGATTGAGGCCATTACGGGATTGCCGGTCACCATCATCAACAAAA
>WNGK01003519.1_pt1 | contig 40185 bp, 31 predicted proteins | sample 5400601 | NCBI WGS metagenome assembly WNGK01 (sample SAMN13153376, study PRJNA577476) | soil metagenome | isolation source: 60 cm soil or saprolite under Garry oak tree replicate 1 | place: USA:California | collected 2016-06-15 | reverse complement strand
GGGGTGGACGCGCCATCAAGAAATATCCCCGTTCCTTTAAAAGGCGCGGACGGGGTGGTTCGTTCAAACTCCAAAACAATTTCTCTTGAACGAACCACCCCGTCTGCGCCCGCTAAGGTGGCTTCGCGACATTTTTTTATAGGGCGCAGCCACCCCTCCTTCGCCAAGGAGGGGACTTAGCTTCAACCCACGTTCGGCAACAACGAAATGCGTATACTTCACCGGGCGGGCGCCCGGGGTACCCTGGTCGGGAGACGCCGAGCCCCGGAAGGGGCGAAAGATTCTGGGCCGTGTCTTTCGCCCCTCCGGGGCTGGGTTCAACACCGATACGAAACCCCTTGCTTCCGCCGGGGCTACGTTCTTACGCCGCTCCGCGGCAAGCCCCATAAGGACACACCGCAAGAATGACCATTGCGTATCCAGAACCGCGCGGCTATCCCGGTAATCTCGGCTTGCTGTTTGCCGAGCATTCGGAATCCGACAGAATCGCAGTGACGGAACTGCCGGACGACGGGCCACCGCGTGCAACAAGTTTCCGCGACCTGGACGCGGCGTCGAACGCATACGCCCGCGGTCTTCTTCGATCGGGACTCACGCCCGGTGATCGCGTCGGTATCCTCTCCCCGAATCATGTACGGTTTGTCGTCGCGCTATTGGGGTCTATGCGCGCGGGTGTCGTCCCGGTTCCGATCAATATCAAGCTTCCCGCCGATACGGTTTCCTACATCCTCGGCGATGCTGCGGTACGCCTTGTCTTCGCCGAGCCTGAATTGAAACGTCTTATTCCTGATGGCATCGACGTTGTCTTCTTCGGCCGAGGTGCGGATGGTTTTGAGGGTTTTCTGGATTTTGGTCCGTTTCAGGCCTTCGAGCCCGCTCCAGATTCCGTGGCCATCCAGCCCTACACCTCGGGCTCTACAGGTCTGCCAAAGGGTGTGTTGCTGACACACTACGGGCAGAATTGGAGCCGCCGTATCCTGGCGCACACCCGCGGCACCACCGAGCGCGATGTGATCCTCGTCGCTGCGCCGCTTTACCACAAGAATGCTCTTAACGCGATCAAGCAAGGACTCACAGCGGGAGCGACATTGCGGCTGTTGCGGCAGTTCTCTGCCGAGCGCTACATCGAAGCGATTGGCCTTCACCAGTGCACGGTGGTCTCGGGCGTACCAACGATGATGGCGATGGTGCTTGCTCACAAGGACCTGTTGAAAAAAGTGGACACTTCGTCCGTACGGACAGTCATGATGGGCTCGGCAGCGTCCTCGCCGCAGCTGCTCGAGGAAATCGAAGCTTACTTTCCGAACGCCGAACCGCTCGTGGTCTATGGAGTCACCGAGGGCGGGCCGGTGCCGTTGGGGCCGCATCCGGAGGGAAAACGCCGTCCGCAGGGTTCAATCGGGGCACCCTATTCCGGCACCGAGGCGAAGCTGGTGGGCGGTTCCCATGCGGACGAAGGCGAACTCGTGCTGAAAAACCCCGGCATCATGCTCGGGTATCATAACCTGCCCAAGGAAACTGCCGAGCGCGTGCGTGACGGCTGGTACTACACCGGCGATGTCTGCCGCCGCGACAAAGAGGGGTTCTATTACTTCGTCGGCCGCACCGACGACATGTTCGTGTGCGGCGGCGAGAACATCTTCCCGTTGGCGGTCGAGACGCTGATCCAACGCCACCCTGCAGTGTACCAGGCGCTGGTCATGCCCTTTGACCACGGGATCAAGGGCCAGGTGCCCTACGCCTTCGTCGTGCTGCGGCCGGGCGCGAGCGCCACGGAAAACGATCTCAAGCAGTTTGCGCTTGCCAATGGACCAGCTTACCAGCACCCGCGCCGCGTTTTTTTTCTTCAACAGCTGCCACTCGCGGGCACCAACAAAATCGATAGGGAGCGTCTGCGGGAATGGGTCGCGAATAGAACTTTGGCTTAATATGACTCTACAGACCAACGGAGCAATCTCAACTCCACCCGCGCCGAGGTCCTGGAAATATTTGGGTCAGTGGCCTTCCAGATTCCCGACAGATCCGGCTTGCCGTCCGGGGTCTTCGGCGCTGGAGCCGAGAGGTCCGGTTTTCCGTCCGGCGTTCGCATAGTCCCAGGCGTGGGGTAGTGCAGCCATTGGCGGAGAGTGGAACGAACGCCGAGAGAAGGACGAGGACAGCCGATAACAATCGCGAAACGGCCATGTAAGCCTCCCGCTCGACACACTTTACAGGCTACGCACGTTATACGTCAAAGTCGCAGTCCAATAGCACTTCAGGAGTAACCGCAGAGCCGTCCTTACTCTACGATTGACCCCAATTTGCACCTTAGCCCTGTAGTTAGAGGGCCCCCGCGCCGATAAGAGTGGCCAGGGATGGCGAAATGATCTTACGAACCGCAAGTACAGACCAGGAGTTGGTGGAAGCCTGCCTTGATGGAGATGAAGGGGCATGGGGCGAACTGATTCGGAAATATCAGCGGCTGATCTTTTCGACGGCGCGAATGCTTTGTCCGGAACCGGCAGACGCCGCGGACGTTTTCCAGCAGGTGTGTCTTGAACTCTATCAACGGCTACCTCAGCTCCGCGACGCTCAAAGCCTTCCAAAATGGCTGATCACGGTTACTCGTCGCAAGAGCGTTGACGTGGTTCGCCGCTGGCCTAGGACCACGGAATTGGCCGAGGACGAGTTTCATAGCGATCGAGAAGTTGAAGCTTTGCAACGTCATCATGAATTGGAACAGGCTCTGGATCAGTTGCCGGACCGCTCCAGACAATTGCTCGTTTACCTCTATTTCAGTGAAGAACCTCTAAGTTATGCAGAAACCGCCAAACGTCTCGGCATACCAGTCTCCAGTATTGGACCCACGCGCGCTCGCAGTCTGCAGAAGCTGCGGAAATTGATGGAATCGCGATGAGTGTACTGACATTGAAACCCTCGGAATTGACAGAAAATGGGCAGGTCGAGCCGGTTGCATCCGAAAGCAATCCGCAGCAGCTCTGGGATCTGCTCGCGTCAATGTGGATCAAACTCCGCTCTTCACACATGATCTCTGGACAACCTCGAGGCGAGAAGTCTTGTGAAAGCGTATCGCTGGCCCAAAGGGCGCTTTCGATTGCATATGGAACCACGGATACCGCGCTGCATGCCGAAGCCCATCGCATGATGGCATACGCCTTGAATGGGAATGAGCAATACGAAGATTCGATTCATCACTATGAGCTTGCGCTGGAAAGCCTGGACGCTACTCACGGCAAAGAGGACCTCGCGGCTCGCACGCGGTTGGGATTGATTGGCGCCCTCCTGATTAGCGCTCGTTATTCGGAAGCGATCCAGACAGGGGAGTTGGCTCAAAAGTGGTTTTTAGCTGCTGGTGACGAGGGCGGTCTCGCCAGACTGTATACGAATCTTGGCAACGTTTACCATCGCCTTGACGACCACGCCCGGTCGGTCGAATACCACGCCAAAGCGAAAGTTGTCTTTAAAGCGAACGGTGATAAACGGGCGCTCGCACTATCGATGCTGAACATGGCGAACAGCCTGTCGGCGCTCGATCGTTTTGCCGAATCGGATCGTCACTACTGTGCTGCCGAGCGTTTGAGCCGTCAGATGGATGTGCCTGAAATGCTGATGCAGGCCAAATACAACCACGCCTACCTTCACTTCTTGCGAGGACGTTTCAGTGACGCCCTCAAAACATTCGCGGGGCTGCGCCAACAGTTCATAACGCAACAGAGTCTGCGCTACGCGGCGTTGTGCGATCTTGATGAGGCGGAGATCTACCTGCACCTGAATGTCTGCTCAGACGCGGCGATGCTGTCACAGCGCGCCATCGAAAGCTTCACGAAGCTTGGCATGCGCTATGAGCAGGCAAAGGCATCGGTCTTCCTCGGTATTGCGTTGGCGCACCAATCGGAACTGACGGAAGCACACGCTGTCTTCAAGCAGGCGCAATTGGTGTTCGAAGAGGAGAGTAATGAATACTGGATCGCTATGCTGGACCTGTATCGCGCGGAGATCTACTTTTCATTGCGCCGTTTGTGGGAAGCTCAGTCGTTGGCCGAATCCGCACGGCAGCGATTCGCGGCCGCCGGTATTCCTTCCAAACACGTGCTTTGTCTGATTCTCCTCACTCGTCTTTCGATGGAAGTGAACCACGACAGCGCAGCCCGGCAATACGCCGAGGAGGCGTTACGGCTTACGCGCGCGCACAAAATGCCGCTTCTGCTCTTCCGAACCTTGGCAACAAACGCCGAAGTGTTGGAGCGGGTCTCGGAGATCGAGGAGGCCAGGAATCTTTATGTCGAAGCCGCACGCGAAATCGAATTGAGCCGAAGTTATCTGGAACGCGATGACCTCAAGGTGGCATTTCTCGAAGGAAAACACGCCGTCTTCGAATCGCTCGCCAACATTGCCCTGGGTGAAGCTGAGTCTTCAGAACCATCGTCGGACTCCATTATCGAGGCGTTTGCCTGGTGCGAACGATCGAAGGCCCGCGGTCTAATCGATCTTCTTTCCGGCCAGGTTTCCGGTATTTCCGGCCATGCGGACAAGTCGCTGCTCAACCGCGTCCGGCGTCTGCACGAAGAGCTGAACAGCAGTCACGTCCGGGCAACTGCCGACACACGGCTTGTGAACAAAGCCGCTCCGGGCATCGATGTCGGTCTGAAGGAGAACGAGCTTTCGAGAATACTTGGTGAACTCTCCGATGCTGATCCGGAGTACGTTTCGCTTCAAAAGGTGTCTGTGGCTTCGCTGCAAGCGATCCAACAGTCACTGCCGGAGAACACGACCCTCGTGGAGTACTTTTCAATTCATCAGGAGATCGTGGCGTTCGTGATCAACTGGCGTCATGTGAACATCGTTCGCCGCCTCTGTCCTGCGAAACGCGTGGATCATCTTCTGGAGTGCTTCCGCTTCCAAATGGAACGTTTTCAATTGTCCCCGGAGTATGTCAAAGGACACGAACAGGTCTTGGCGGCGTCGATGCAACAACAGTTGCGCGATCTTCATCAGGCCCTCGTCGCGCCGATCCGCGACTTAATCGATACACCGCATTTAATAGTCGTTCCTCATGGCGTGCTTCATTACCTGCCATTCCATGCATTCTTTGATGGCCAGCAATACCTCGTGGATGCTTATGACATGTCATATGCTCCAAGTGCTTCGGTTCTGAAGTACTGCCTGGAGAAAACGGAGGTCAGCGGCTCTACGCCTCTCATGATCGGAGTACCCGACCGCAATGCACCTCAGATTCGCCACGAGATCGATCAACTCACGAGCGTGTTCCCAAGCGCACGGCGGCTGGAAGGGCGGCGCGCAACTCGCAAAGCCTTCCGCAGAGAGAGCAATTCGGCCGATTTCATTCACATCGCAACTCACGCGGTATTCCGCAAAGACAATCCGATGTTTTCTGCCTTCAAACTTGGCGATGGATGGATCAGCGCGCTGGACCTGTATGGAATGTCGTGCAATGCGAATTTGATCACATTAAGCGGCTGCAGTTCGGGAATGCAGCAAGTTGCCGGTGGCGACGATCTTTTGGGCCTCGTGAGGGGATTTCTGTACGCAGGCGCCAGGTCACTGCTTTTGAGCCTGTGGCCGATCAGCGACGAGTCAACGGCTTCTCTAATGGGCCACTTTTACCGCTACTGGTTTGAAGGAGCAACGAAAGCCGTGGCGCTGCAGCAGGCGGCGATCCGTATTCGGGAAGATTTCCCCCATCCGTTTTTCTGGGCCCCCTTCATGCTTGTCGGCAAACCGTAAACGCCCACATTCACGGCGTTTTTCACGTCAGCTTCATTTTTAATCCGGCTTTGTATTTTTTGGGCTTTCTGCCACGACCTTTACGCAGGAGATGGAAAACAATGAGACATGTGGCCACAGCAGCCATGATCGATTTGGTAGAGCAAAAAGTGTCGAAGTCCGAGCGTGAAAGGTGCCAGCAGCATTTGACGGATTGCGAGCGCTGCACGCCGGAATACGAATCCTGGTGGACGTTCCTCTCCGGCCTCGGGCCATCGAATCTAACCGATGCTCCTTCGGAATTGCTTAACGGGTGCATCGCGATTTATCGGAAACCGGAGCAGCAACTTTCAGGATTTCAGAAGGCGTGTGTGCTGTTTGATAGCTTTCTTCAGCCGCTGGCGGTCACGGGCCTGCGTGGCACGATGACCGAGGCGCGCCAGGTGGTCGTTAGCACCGATGACTTCGACGTTCATTTGAAGGTTTCCGGCAAGGAATTCAACCAAACGGTTATGGCCCAACTGCTACCAAAGGGTTACATCGACGTCGCGGATGCTGAGATTCAATTGCGGGTTCCCGGGCACGCGGCGCTGCTCACGCGCAGCAACGAGTTCGGCCAATTCACGCTCAAAGGAGTACCAAGCGGTCCGTTCTTTTTTCTAATCGCACTCCCTCCGTCAGGGAACAAGGTTCAATTTTCAGTTTAATAAGGAGAATAGTTATGTCCGTTTTTAAGCGCGCGATTTTGTGCGCACTCTTGGTCTTTATTCTCGGAGGAACGAGTTTTAACGCAGAGGCGGCGGGACAGAGAATTGTCGTCAAACTGAACACGGCGTCGCCAATCGGCCCTGTGCTCAACCTGTTGAATGCCACCGTTCTCGACGTGATCTCCGACTCCAATTTATACCTACTGCAAGTTCCACAGCTTCCCTCGCTGGGTACGTTGACTCTCAATCTGCTCGGAATTGCGTACATCGAGGTGGATACAACCCTTTCCGGCCCAACCCTCCGAACGCTCGGCGTAGTTCAATCGAAATCGACGGCGGACTGGTACCGCCTGCAGCCTGCATTGACGCGTATTCGCGCGGTTCAGGCCTCGCAATATTACGATGGGTATGGCGTCGTGGTGGCGGACATCAACAGTGCCGTCGATTATGGACATCCCGCCCTTCAAGGTCATTTGACCGGCGGTTACGACTTTGTCACAGCGCAAGGTTCGACCTATGCCGCCTTGAATCAGTCATCCGGCAGTTTTATGGATCAATCGTCGGGAAGTTTCCTGGATCAATCGTCGGGGAGTTTCCTCGATCAGGCCTCCGGTAGTTTTCTGGACCAGGCGTCCGGAAGTTTCATGGACCAGGCGTCAGGCAGCTTCCTTGATGGAGCGCCCCTTCTGAATATGGTCACCGGTAGCAATTCGGCCTACGGACACGGCACGCTGTGTGCGGGTCTTATCGCTGCGGTCGCGCCGAGAGCGATGATCATGCCTCTTCGCGTGTTCGACGACAATGGTCAGGCGGACATTTTCACGATCACGAAGGCTATCCGGTACGCTGTAAAGAATCAGGTGAACGTCCTCAACATGAGTTTTGGAATTTCGACCAATTCGAGGTCAGTTCGAGAAGCCGTCGCAACAGCAATCGCGGCGAACATCGTCGTGACCGGCTCAGCTGGAAACGCGAATACTTCAACGCCGCAGTATCCTGCCTCCTACTCGTCGGTTCTATCCGTGGCAGCGACGGACATGAATGACAAGAAAGGATCGTTCTCTAATTACGGTTCGTCCGTATCAGTCTCCGCTCCCGGTGTGAATATTATTTCGGCTTACCCGGGCGGCTATTATGCGGTCGTTTCCGGTACATCGTTTGCCGCACCCATTGTGGCAGGCGAGGCCGCTCTGGTGCGATCCAAGCAAGTAACCGGGATCACCGACGCGATGGTCCGCGGAACAGTCAACATCGACGCTCAGAATCCGCAATACGTCGGGAAACTCGGCGAGGGGCGTATCGACGTCGTATCCGGGATCGAGAAATAACAACATGAATAAGACACAGAGTACCGCAGCAAATTACGCGTTTCGAATTGCAAGTTTTGAAGAAAACCAACGTGAACAAGTGCTCTCGATGGCTTGCACGCTCGTGTCGCTCGTCGATTTGCGCGACTCCTATACGGGCGGTCACAGCAACCGCGTGGCGGGGTACAATCGCGGCACTGCCGTAACCCTGGGTCTGAGTTATTCGGATACGAACAACATTGTGATCGCCGGTCTGCTCCACGACATTGGCAAAATCGGAGTTCCGGATCACGTCCTGTTGAAGCAGGGCAAACTGACTGATGAAGAATTTGAGTTGATCAAGAAACATCCGGAATTTGGCTGGATGGCGCTGAAGAGCGTCAAGGAGTTCGAGGAAGTGTCACTCATGTTGCTGCATCACCACGAACGAATCGATGGCGGAGGGTATCCCGGCAAGCTCAAGGGTGCACAGATTCCCCTGGGAGCCAAAATCATTGCAGTCGGCGACAGCTATGATGCCCTGACTACGAATCGGCCCTATCGAACGGCACGAAGTCAGGGTGAAGCATTAGAGGAGTTGGTCCGCTGCCGCGGAACTCAATTTGAACCCGAAGTGTTGGACGCTTTTTTGAAATGGATCCAGTCCCCGGTTGCGACGAAGAGCCGTATTGGGCAGGGATCCGGTGTGCCGGAACGCAAACCACGATCGATGTAATAGGACTCGTATTCCTGGACGACCCGAACCTCCTTCACTGCGTGAGGCTGAGCTGCATCCGCCAAAAGTAAACCGGTATCGTCCTTTGACGGCACTTTAGAACGAATACCGGAACATGATTTGAGTGATCCGCATAAATCCGGCCTGATTGGTGATCTGACCGAAGTTCGCATTACCGACCGTGTTTGCGTTAAAGCCAGCTCGCACGGTGACGCGGTTGAACAGGTTCAGCATTTCGACTTTCACGACGGCTGTCTTGCTCTCACCCAGTCTGAAGATCTTCATAAACGACGCGTCAACATTCTTCTGTGTCGGCGAGCGGAGCGCGGTGATCGTGCGCGGCGCCGTCCCGAAGGTGTTCGCCGGCGCGAAGCTGAAGCCGGCGGCACTGATCCAGGTCGCCGTTCGATGGTCCGCAGAGGCCAAACGGTCTTCATAATCACCAGGTGTGGCCAGACTTTGTCCCGAAAGATTGGGTCGCTGAGCGCCGCCCAGCAAGCCGGTGTTATCAGTTTGCGTCACATTCAACGGGAATCCGCTCTGCAGGTTCACGATCGCCGAGATGGACCAACCGCCGAGCACCCAGTTGGCAGCTTTGCTTGTATTGGCCCATTTCCGGTTTTGACCGAAAGGAAGCTCAACAATTGGAGCAAGAATGACGCGATGCGGCACATCGAGCATGCTATAGCCGTACTCGGCATAAGGATCGTAGCAGGCACTCGTCAACTGAGCACCTGCCGCGCATCGTGGATTGGAAGCAATGTAGTTGTAGTTATTCAGCGGCAACTGAGTAGAGACCCTCGAATAGAAATTGTCTTCCCCAACCTGATTGTCCTTCAACACGCTATAGGTGTAACTCATGCGTCCGCCCCAACCATGGCTCACGCGTTTGGTCCACTCGATCACGCCGGCGTTATACCGGCTGAGTCCCTCCGTTACCTGGCGCGCATTGATGTCCAGGAATTGTGGATACGGACGCAGGAGCTGAGCGCGGGAAAGCGTAGCGCTTGAACCAAGGCTGGTACCTGCCAACTCTGGCCTTCCGAAGAATGGATTCGCCACCGCCTGCGCCAGCGCCGAACCAAGTGACAGATATTTCGGATCGACTTGATTAGTGTTCACGGCGGTGTCATTGGACCCGCCTAGCCCGATATGATCGCTTCTGGCTCCAACGTAGCCAATAGTGATCGCCATATCGGCCGGGAGTTCCCGCTGGACATCGACAGAATACTGCTGCACTCGCGGTGCCTTTCGATTCTGATCCACGTAGCTGATCGTTGTGCCAACCCCGCTCAGGGCGCCTTTGCTGTTGCCGGTTGGACCGACGACGCCACTTGGGAACGGGTTATCGAGCGTGACCGTTGGGTTTGGCGAGCTCTGCGGAACTACAGTGTTCTGTGTATAGCCGACCTGCCCGTAGTTGTTGTTGGATGTGCTGGGAATCGGATAATTGTACGGCGCCCAAAACATCCCATAACCGCCGCGGACGACGGTTCGAGAATTCAACGAATAGGCCACACCGGCGCGCGGCGACCATTTCAGCGAAGGCGGGTCGCCTTGATAGGTCCTGTTACCGCCAACACCGGCATACATCAGGCCCCCGCTGACCTGCCGCGCTGCCGTACCTGCGGTGGGATCGGCGGGAATGGTCAGGTTACTCAAGCTGCTACTTGCTTTCGGATCAAAACCCACTGAGAAGTTATTGTGCTGTTCGCGCAAGCCATCTTCATGCTCTGCACGGAGGCCGTAGTTCAGCGCGAGTTTCGGAGTGATTCGCCAGTCGTCCTGCCAGTATGCCCCGTAGTAATGCGTGTACACGTTCAGCGGGGTCGAGATTGGTAATGTACTCTGCCGGCTTGCAAGCCCAGATGGCAATCCGAGGAGGAAGGCCGCGACTGCATTGCCGGACAAGACGTCGCTGGTACCGCCGTTCACGGACGTGAAATCTTTCTCGAAATCAAAAAGCCCCGATCCGGGGCCGGGAATATAGGTGTCGAGGCCCATCTTCCGGAAATCGGCCCCCATCTTGAAGGTATGCGTGCCAACAAATTTTGAGTAGCCGCCGTTGAAGCTGACCGACTTCCAATTGATCTGGGTTGGATCTTCTGCGCCAAGCGTATGAGCAGGGGTCGTCCCAACAAGTGTGGACTGGTCGTACCCGCGAATCCGGATGGTTGGAAACTTTTTAAAGGAAACCTGGTTCAGGAATGCCGGCGAGAACCCCAATGTTGCCGGATCGAAATCCGCTGTCATCGTATTGTTGTCAGGGAAACGCGTCCAGCCGAATCGCAGGGCCAACACCGATGTATTACTCAGTGTCGAAGTGCTATTGACGGCGACAATCTGCGGCGGTTCGAAATAATCGGCATCGGGTTCGTCGGTCCGGTTGTAGAGGTAGAAGCCGCTGACAGACACCTTATCGGTGAACTTATGCTCAATCTTGACTGTGTATTCCTGCTGGAACCTATTGTTGATGAGCGCCGTCCGCGTGTAATTGGTGCCGCCGTTATCGATATTCTTATCCGGCATTGGCAGATACTTCAGCATCGCGGCGGCAACGGGGTTGATCCGGTTTGCAAGAATCCTGTTTCCTGGAAAGGGATCGCGCACAACGGCGCCATTGACGATGCGGCTGGTCAAAGGATCGTAGATAATCACCGGACGGCCTTGAACATCGGTCAAAGCGGAAAAGTCGCCCGCACGTTCGGCGGCGGTCGGCATTATCACGCTGAGGCTTCGCGTCTGCACGTCGTGATAATCCTCAGCAGCGACCCAAAAGAATGTCCTGTTCTTTATGATGGGACCTCCAAAACCACCACCTCCGAGATAGTACGGATTGGTCGGCTTCGGAATACCAGCCTTCTTGCTGAAGAAGTTGTTCTCCTCTGCCCAAATGGGACGCGTCTGAAAGAAACCAGTACCGTGAAAGCTGTTGGACCCAGTTTTTAGCGTCGTGTTGAACACACCGCCGCCGGTGCGGCTCATCTCGGTGTCATAGGTGTGCACTTGAACCTTGACGTCTTCAAGAGCTTCAATTGTCGGGTTCGCAGTCGCGCGATTGCGGAGGTCGGTAATCGGAACACCATCCAGCGTGTAGTTATTGCCGCGGCGTGTGCCGCCGCCGAGCGAGAGCAGCGATGCGTTTGTCTGATCCTGCTGCCGGTTGAATTGAGTATCGCCGGACGGGATGACGGTCGGCACCGATGTACCGATCATGAACGCATTGCGTCCTGGAGCGGGCAGTATCTGTAAGGATATCGTGTCCAGCACGGTGCCCTGCGAAGCGTTGGAAACTTCGATCAGCGGGCTTTCCGCGATAACGCTAACGGCCTCAGCAAGCGCACCCACTTCCAATTTCAAATCGAGCGTGACGAATTGCTGCGTACCGACGCGAATGCCGGCAAGGTCGATCGTCTTATAATCTGTCCGCGAAGCGTTGAGCCGATACGAACCGGGTTCGAGCGCGGCAAAGCTGTACTCGCCACTATCGTTCGTCACGGTCGACCGCGAGAGGTTCGTCGCTTCATTCGCAAGCGTCACTTCGACGTTAGGAACGACGCCATCAGCATCCCTTACGGATCCGCGCAGGCCTCCCTGGAAACCTTGCCCGAATGAGGCAATGGACACGGCCAATAATGCGATAAAGGAGAAGGTTGGTCGGAATCTCATGGCTTCCTCCGTACACATCAAAGTGAGAGTGGATTGGGGCGGATTCTATCGCAAGCCTTGCACGACGTACAACCGATTATGAAACTGGGTTTAGCATCATCTGGTATATGATTCGCTGTGAATTCCAATCACAACGGAGGCGTGATATGAAGACCGACATTGCTCGCCGCAAGTTTATGGGAAAACTAGCTGCCGTGTTGGCCTACGCTGGACTGGGCCCACTTCGGCTTTCAGCGCAAGCTCGCACGCGGCAAGGTTCAGCGGCCGCGGCTTCGACACCTGATCCGAAAAAAGTGGACTATGACAAGCTCATCAAGCTTGCGAACAATGAAAATCCGTATGGCCCGCCGGAAGGCGTAATGAAGGCGATGAACGATGCATGGAAATACGGAAATCGCTACGCCGCTCCGGATGGTGGCCTGGTCGATGCCATTGCCGAACATCATCACGTCAAGCCGGAGAACGTTCTGATCGGTTGTGGTTCAAGCGAGATTCTGAAGATAGTGGATGACGCTTTCCTGCCCGATCACAAGCTGGTGGTTGGTGTCGATCCCACTTACGAAACCGTCTATCGTTTCGCCACGAACAGCAAAGCCAAGGCCATCGCCATCCCTTTGACCAAAACTTATGACGCAAATATGAAAGAGATTATCCGCGTGACGAAATTGAACGCGCGGGATGTCGGTGTGGTGTACATCTGCAATCCGAATAATCCGACCGGAAGGATCGTTCCGAAGGACGAAATCAAGCTGTTGCTAGACAGCATTCCGGGCGACATTCCGGTATTCATCGACGAGGCATACCATCATTTCGTCGATGACCCGAACTACGAGCCCTCTGTGAAGTATGTCATCGAAGGACGCAAGGTGATTATTGCGCGCACCTTTTCCAAGATTGCGGCGCTTGCGGGAATGCGCCTTGGTTACGCTATTGCGCCGAAAGAAATCATCGATCAGCTAAGATCCTTCGTGATGGCTTACAACACGAATACCATCGTTAAGTTTGGCGGCGTCGCCTCACTGAAGGACACGGCAAATGAAGCCAAGACAAAACAGCTCAATAAGCAAATACGCGACCGAGTCACCACCGAGCTGAAGGCCATGGGCTACGAGGTCATTCCGTCACAAGCGAATTTCTTCATGGTGAACGTAAAGAAGGACGTGACGGCCGTGGGCGAAGAGTTCCTCAAAAAAGGCTTTATTGTCGGCCGGAAGTTCCCTCCCATGAATGAATGGCTCCGCGTTTCTGTCGGCGCCGACGAAGAAATGAAAGGTTTCATGAAGGCGTTTAAGGAACTTTTCCCGGTTCAGCCGCCGGCACAAACCAAGGCAGGCGACTAGTAGCTCTATTAGCGGGCGCAGACGGGGTGGTTCGTTCAAGAGAAATTGTTTTGGAGTTTGAACGAACCACCCCGTCCGCGCCTTTTAAAGGAACGGGGATATTTCTTGATGGCGCGTCCACCCCTCCTTTGCCAAGGAGGGGAGTCTGCTTCGCCCAAGCGTTCAGCAAGATTAAATGCGTATACTTCACAGGGGCCAGGTGCCATACGCGTTCGTTGTGCTGCGGCCGGGCGCGAGCGCCACGGAAAACGATCTCAAGCAGTTTGCGCTTGCCAATGGACCAGCCTACCAGCACCCGCGCCGCGTTTTGTTTCTTCAAGCTGCCACTCGCGGGCACCAACAAAATCGATATATGACTCCACATAACAACGGAGCAATCGGGTGAGCGAACAAACAATAGACATTGAAAAACTGCAGCAGCTCATTTCACTCGGACCATTCAACAAGTGGCTCAACTTCACTGTTCTGAAAGCAGGCGAGGATGGCATCGAGATCAAGGCTGGCTGGCGCGACGAATGGGTGGTGAGCCCGGAGCGCCGATACACACATGGCGGCATTCTTGCGGCGATCCTGGATGTGGCCGCAGACTATGCGATCGCCGTCAAGCTCGGCCGCCCGGTGCCTACGATAGACATCCGGGTGGACTATCACAAGGCAGCCATGCCTGGCGACCTTACCGCTAAGGGGCGCGTGGTGCGCATGGGCAATCAGTTCTCGACCGCCGAAGCCTACCTTTACGACGAGGAAGGTGCGCTGATCGCGAGCGGCCGTGGGACTTACTTCACGGCTGCACCCAAATAGACGCGGCGCGCAGACCCAAGCGCGGTCGCGCCCTCATCCGGCCCTTCGGGCCACCTTCTCCCGGAGGGAGAAGGTCCCTCTCCCTATGGGAGAGGGTGCCGCGAAGCGGCGGGTGAGGGTTCCGGAGATAACATGAACACGCAATACTCCAATGAAAACTTCCGCGAGTTCCTCGACCGGCTGAGTCGCGAGAAGGAACTAACCGACATCAGGCAACCGGTGGACATCCGCCACATCGCAACACTGGTGGACCAGGCACAGACTGCGCTCCTGTTCCACAATGTGATCGGTTATGAAATCCCGGTGGTCTCCGGCATCATCCGCTCGCGCCGCCGGGCAACGATGTCCATGGGCTGCGAAACCTACACCGAGATCGAGCACAAGCTAGAGCACGGCATCGACCATCCCATCGCGCCGAAGTACGTAAAGACGGCGCGCAACAAGGAAGTCGTCGAAATTGACGACAACGTGGATCTCTACAAGCTTCCCATCCCGATGTGTTCAATCTACGACGGCGGCCCCATGATCACCGCCGGCGTGGTGATCGCGAAAGACCCGGAATTTGGAATCAACTCCGGCATGTACCGCTTCATGCTCAAGGAGAAGAACCTGACCGGCATCGATATCGTGACGCCCAATAACATGCGGTTGTTCGCCGAGCGGGCCTACGAAGCCGGCCGAGCCTGTCCGATCTCGATCTCCATCGGCACGCACCCGTTCGAGGTGATGGGTTCCGGCTTCCGAGCCCCTCTTGGCGTGGACGAAATTGCGATCGCCGGGGGCATTCGCGGCGCTCCCGTTGAGCTTGCGATGTGCGAGACCATCGAGATGCCGGCGATCGCCGATGCAGAGATTGTCCTGGAGGCCGAGATCCTGCCCACGGGCTGGACTCACCCCGAGGGCCGCTTCGGCGAGTTCACACGGCTCATGGGCGGGCTGCACTGGAACCCGTTGGTCAAGATTAAGGCCGTTACGATGCGAAGGGACGCCATCTACTACGCGCTTCACATGCCGTGGGAGAACACATGGCTCGCCGCGCCCACGCGCTACACCGTCATACGGCGCGCGTTGAAAAACGCCGGAGTTCAGGTGAAAGACATCAACGTTACACTGGGCGGCTGCGGATTCTGGCATGCCATCATCTCGATCAAAAAGCAGGCGGGCGACGGAAAAAATGCGCTGCTCGCGGCCCTGACCGCGATGGATCTGAAGCACGTCGTGATCGTGGATGATGACATCGACGTTTTCGATCCCACCGAAGTCGAATGGGCGATCGCCACGCGCGTGCAGGGCGACAAGGACATCATCATTGTGCCGGGTGCGCGCGCGAAACCGCTGGACCCCAGCCTGCCCGTGACACCTCCGGGCATGGTGCCGACGGGCGCCAAAGTGGGCATCGACGCCACGATATCCGAAGGCGTGCCGCATGAGCGCTACGAACGTATTGCTTACGCCTACGCCGATCACGCGAAGATTGAAGACTATCTGAATGGGAAGGCCGACAAGTCCTCCCAGGGCCATCGCAACGACGAAAACACAGTCGCAGAACTCTCCGGAAGGATATACAACCTCATTGACGCCGAGCCCCAATACTACCAGCAGATCGCGGACCACTTCGGCGACTATGATTTCCAACTTGTCGCGCGGGCCCTGGGCAAGCTGCACACGGAAGAGAAACTGTGGCAGGACGCGCGCGGGCGAGCGTGCGTCCGCGGCTCGCGGTTCTCGGCCAAGCCTGGGTCGAAGCCGGAATAGCTTGCACCTGTTGGTATTGGACGCAGGCGTCAAGACAAGAACCAGCGATCGATGTCAAGTATCGCGTGTGTTGGAGAATTTTGAAAATTGGACGAGTCCTGCCTCTCAAATTCGAAAACCGAGTCGCCACGCTAAACACAAATTTGCTTCACTTCCCCGTCACCGTTTTGCTATCGCAAAAGGCGACTCACGTGTGGACGGGGTCCCGCCGCTTAAGGGTCGGTCGATTATCACTAGGAAGAAACTTGATGGTCGAGGAATTCAGGATGAACTTATACGAAGCGTAAACTCCCCGCCTTGGCAAAGGAGGGGTGGCCGCGCCATCAAAAAATATTCCCGTTCTTTTAAAAGGCGCGGACGGGGTGGTTCGTTCAAGCTACCGTTATAATCTATTCGGAGGTTGAACGAACCACCCCGTCTGCGCCCAGCTAAGGTGGCTTCGCGACATTTCATTGATGGGCGCAGCCACCTCTCCTTCGCCAAGGAGGGGAATTCCAGCTCATTCTGTTTTCCTCGTTTGCTGCAAATTGTCTGGTGAGATCAGGATCTCTTAATTTTCTTCAGCGTCCCTTCATGAATACCGAGATAGTGCGCTGCCGCTCTTGGACCGAACAGTCGCCGAAGAGAGGCTCCCCCGGGCTGGGACCCATGCTTCAATGCCGAGGGCGTCCGGACAGCCAGTTCCATACCATGGCCATCATGTTCGGAGGATAGACGGAGCCGTTGGGTTGTTCGGCAGTCTTGCGGCGTTGCTTCGCGGCTTCCAACAGGCGTTCGCCTCGAAGTTGGACACGAAAGTGACGCGTGTCGCGCCAGCGGCGGTCGCGCTCCGCCTCGTCGGGCCACGAGTAGACGCACCCGCAGGAATCCAGCCGGAATAGCGTCATGTGCAAATCGACAAACCGGATCCGCCCATTCCATGGTCCAAGCTCGTTCGCTTTATCGAAGATCTGTGGAAACGTGGCTCCCGGGCCGACCTCCTGGATGGATGTCAGGACGAGCTCTTCGAACGGTGAGAGTACCCCCTTTTGTAAACGTAGGAAACTCATGCGGACCTTCCTTCAGGGCGGTGTCCGCGGTTTATATTTTTCATAAAACGGTGGAAGCCCCTGTGATGGATCTCCAGTAACCGCGATGCTTCTTTGTAGTCACCGTCTGCCCAAAGCAATGCGTTTTCGATGGCATAGCGATCGGCTTGCTGCCGCACTTTCTGAAGGGCGGTCGCGTTGGCGAGGCAGGACCTGGGCGGCGTGAGCACAACCTCGCGAGGCAGGTCGCGCGCGCGCACGAGCGGGCCGGAGCCAAGGACGACGGCGGCTTCGATCACGTGCTCCAGCTCTCGCACGTTGCCCGGCCACTCATATCGTGTCAGGATGCACCCCGCCCCGGGCGAAATCCCGGAGACATCGCGCCGGTGCTCGCTTGCATATTTCGAAACGAAATGGAGAGCGAGCGGCAGGATATCCTCAGGCCTTTCGCGCAGCGCCGGTATCGTGACGGAGAGCACCTTCAAACGGTAGTAAAGGTCCTCTCGAAATTCCCCCCGAGCGACGGCGGAGTGCAAGTCGCGGTTCGTGGCGGCGATGACGCGGATGTCCACGGGTATCGACCTCAGGCCGCCAACCCGCTGGATCTGGCGCTCCTCGAGGACGCGGAGCAACTTGACTTGCATGGAAGCCTTCATTTCTCCGATTTCGTCCAGAAAAAGGGTTCCGCCGTGGGCCCACTCGATCTTGCCTTTCTTCCGTTCAAGGGCTCCGGTGAAGGCGCCTTTCTCGAAGCCGAAGAATTCGCTTTCGAAAAGATCTTCCGGCACAGCCGCACAGTTGAGCGGGACGTACGGGCCGGGACCTCGCGGGCTGTTGCCGTGGATCGCGCGAGCGACCAGCTCTTTTCCCGTTCCGCTTTCTCCCAGAATGAGCACGGTGGAGTTCGTGGGGGCGACCTTACTGATGAATTCGAGGACCTCCTGGAACGCACGGCTCGGGCCCACCAGTGGATGGGACCGCTCGCAAGGATCGGGTGAGGGCCGCAACTCGCCGCCGTTATTCATTTTGTCCTCGGCTGTCCGGCGCCTGGGCCCGTTCCGCCCGTTCCCGCAGAGCCAGGGCCGTCTGGCGATTCAATCGTTTGATGCGAATCCACAACGCCGCCAAGGCCGCCACGGCGCCGGCGTTGATCGCCAGTTGCAGCCAATCCACCTGCGCGGCAGAAGCATCACCGGAAATCCATCGCCAGGCGGCAAGTCCCGCCGGCAAAACCAGAACGGCGAAGTAGAGAACCTCGGCGTATACGTAACCGGGAAGCTTTGAGGACTTGCGCCGGTCGGGAAACCAAAGCATGGCGGATTGGCGTAACAACTCGTCCTGGCGAGGGTCCCGGAACAGAGACAGTGGCGCACGCGGATGCATGCCCGTGAAGTGATCCTTCTGAAGACGGTATGCGGCGCAGAGCAAAACTACTGGAAGCCCGCCCAATAAGAAGTCGCGGCCATGGATGATTTCCGGGACCGCCGCGGCATTCGTCAAGCTCAGGACCACACCAGCCGCCGCCCAGAGCAGATTCATGTGCCACGCTGCGACAAGCGATTCCTGCAACTCGCGAGGCCGCTTGTCCAAAGGTTCTCCCTTGCGGAAGATCATTCGCCAGGCGGGCAGGGTCACTGCACCGATGACCGCTCCCTGGATCATCCTTTCGGCGGGAAGGACAAGCGATGGCGCAATCCATCCCAGCGCAGTCTCTGCAAGAAACACGAATATCGCGATGCCTCCGGCTTCCGGCGCCATGGCGCCGGGAGATCCCTCGGCGGAGTAAATGTAGGCGTCGCGCACCCGCAGTGCGGCCAGCACCAGCATGAGAAGAACCATCGAAGGTAGAAACGGGGAGCCGGCAATGGCAATCCAGAACAAAGAAGCTTCCCCCGTGACCAACCAGACATCGAAGGAGGCGATCATCTGGTATTTGATAATGCAGGCGATCGCCTTTACGGCGCGCCACGCGTATAGGCGAGGAACCAGCGCGAGCGCTTCGAGGTCTCCCGCAATAAAGTCGCGTTGGTAGCGCGGCGTGAGCCTCTCCGCCAGAAACCTTATCCATTTGCGCGGACCTATTTTGCCCGTTGGGATCCCCATTTTCCGAATCTCCAGAAGGTTTCCGAAATTCGCGTCGCCGTCTCGACCGATTCCCTCAGGGCTTGCATACCCGCCGGCCGCAGGCTGTAAAAGCGTCTTGGCTTTCCGCCCCGCTCCGGCCCGCCGCCGGCTACTTTGGAGGTGACGTAGCCTTTCTTTTGCAGCCGGTCGAGAGTGACATACACCGAACCGAGATTCATTTCCCGATCAGCCATTTCGCAGACTTTCGAATAAATCTGCATGCCATAGGCGTCGTCCTTGAGCGCCATGACCGCCGTGAGTATCAGTTGTTCAAACTGTCCGAGTGACTCCGTAAGTTTCATTGATTCCTACCCTGAAAGATTGATTGTGTAATTGACGGTAAGTCAACCGGCGCCGGATGTCAACGCTATTTTTTCGGAAGCCGGACTGCCAGAGCCCGGCATCCTTCAACCGAACGGTTGTCAGCAACCGTTCGGTTGAAGGAAAAAGACTCGCCGCCCTCTGCGCGCCACCATAAGCCGTTGAAAATTCGCAAAAGACCAACCGGCGTCAGCAAGGAACCCATCGTGCTTTGCTTCCGGGGTGGCTTGTAAACGGCGTTTTCAAAAGGAGCAGAACGTGGCAAGAGCGATCACTTCATTTTGCCGATCGACGATGAACTCGGCCGCTGAGAAACCTGTCACCCGTCCACCACAACCTTTCTTCGCAGCGGGCGGATGCATTTCCGAATTGCGGCGGGCCGTACTGGAAACCAGCGGCGCGCCTGGCGGGTGGCAAAGCGGCGGTTCGTTCACCAACTCGCGCTCGATGCCTCTCAATGGCTTGACGCCCGGCGCGACCTACACGATTCAAGCCCGCGCAATCGGCGGCTCCTCCGGCTATAGCGACTGGAGCGACCCGGTCAGCCACATGTGCATGTGACTCCGCGGCCGCGGACTTCCGTTTCGGTCATCCGTGAAATCCGCGGCCAGACGAAAGGGAGGGATCACACCATGGATACCGGCAACGAAATCCTCAGAGCCCTCGGACGAATCGAAGGCGAACTCGTCGAGATCCGCAAGCTGTCCGAGCGGGTCTCCAAACTCGAACAGTGGCAGTCCTGGCTAAAAGGTGGATGGGCCGTCCTGGCGGCGGCGTGCGCCTACCTTTTCAAGGGCGCCTATGGAAAGTAGCGAACCTGCAACCTGCAAACAGAAAGGAGACTTATGTTCGAATTCGTGACGCAACATGAATTCTGGGCCGCTGTGGCCGCCTATTGGATCTTCTCTGCGGCGATCTGTTCAATGCCCGACCCTGCTCCCAATAGCAGTCCGGGCTATCTGTGGCTGTTTCGCTTCTTGCACACACTTGCCGGCAACCTCACCACTGCATTTCGTGAGGCTGCGCGCTATCGCGCTTCCGGTTCGCCGGGCAGCAAAATCCCTGGACTGAAGGCGCTCCTCCTCCTATTGACAATTCCGCTTTTGCTGTCGGCCTCCGCCTGTGCAGCGCGCTATACGATCCATCCCGGATCTTTCAACAAGACCGATTCCGCCGCTTACGACGCATTGCGCATCGCCGAAGCCGCGATCGATCAAGCCCGGATGAAATACGAAGCCGGGCGGCTTCCCGGCGAGGCGAAAGAAGCGTTCAACGCGCTGATCAAGTCTTATAACGTTGCGCGCGAGTCCTGGCTGACATACCGCGGCTCCATCGCAAGCAACGCGCCGGCGGAAACCTACTTCGATCGGCTCGCGAAAAATCTTTTGGATCTCACGAACGCGATCCGGGCGTTCCATGAGCGGCTGCGAATGCAAGCCCGACAGGGCGCAGCCATAAAGTAAATGAGCGGCTGCGCGCGAAGCGCGAGCCCAATAGGGCGAAGCATCAATCAATGCAAGCCCGACAGGGCGCAACCATAAACTAAGGAGGCCCAATGAATCCCAATCTCGCTTTCGAAATTGTAGAACTCGCGCTGTCTCTTGGTAGGAGCCAGGCGAGTGGAAAGATTCAACAGGATGTAACCGTGGCGGATACTCTGTTGACGATCATCCACAGGTGTGCTCAGGCTTACCAGGAGCACACCGGAGAAGCACTGGATGCATCCCTGATCAAGGCCGAAGAACCGATATGACCCATGCACAACCGATCTCGCCGCCACGCCTGTTGTTCGGCCGCGGCTGCCGCGGCGGGATCGTCCGGTCCATACAGGAACGCCTCGCGGCAGGCGGCTATTACACCGGCATTATCGATGGAGTCTATGGCGGGGGCACCGAGCGCGGAGTGTCCGAATGTCAGCGGCGAATCAGACTTCCGGCCACCGGCAGCGTCGATGACACCACCTGGCGGGCGCTCATGAGCGAGGCTATCCCGACGGTGTTTGAACGTGCGCTCCAACTGACAGCCGCTTTTGAAGGTCACGGCTTCGGCGCCGTGGAAGGGAACTGGGATGGGGCCTGGCTGACATGGGGCATTGTCGGATTCACCCTCAGGGATGGGGAAATTGCGAAGATACTTCTGGGAGTGGAGAAAACGGATCCCAACCTCCTGGGCGACGCGTTCGGCAAGCAAACCGCGAGATTGCTTGAAGTTCTCCGGGCCGGTCCCGCGACGCAGGAAACTTGGGCGAATTCCATCAGTGAAGGCACCAGCGTAAAAGACCCCTGGCGATCCGGATTCGAGCGTCTCGGTAACCAGATGGTGGTGCAAACGCGCCAGCTTGAGCGTGCGCGATCCGCGTACTTTGTCCCGGCGCTCCGTACGGCCGCGGCCTTTCACCTCACGTCCGAACGTGGACTGGCGCTCGCGTTTGATATCCACGTGCAGAATGGCGGCATCGATTCCGCGGCCCGCGCGGCAATCCTCGCACAACCCACCGATGACGAGCCGGCGCGCCGCGTTATCATTGCGAGCGCAGTCGCGGACGCCGCAAAGCCCCAGTTCCGCGACGATGTCCGCGCCCGAAAGCTCACCATCGCCACAGGCGAGGGCGCCGTCCACGGTGAAACGTTTAAGACCGCCTGCTGGGGCCTTGCCGAATAGGAGATCTGATAGATTCCGCATCGATCGAGAGTAGAAGCTGAATATCGGTTTGGCGCGTAGGATCGTCCATCATGTCGGCTGAGGATAGGAATTTCAAATGGGGGGTGGGTCGTGTCGACGTCACACTATAAGTCGTATGTAAACCCCAATGCGGTACAGGCCGGCGCGCGGCTGGGAAGGCCGAATCATCAAATTGTATTCACGATGGTATTCATATATTTAAAGTCTTGTTCTCGCTTCAATAGAAGTGGTATTTTGCGCGCAAACAAGGGGAAACAAGCCGTGCGTGTGGCATAAACACAAACTCTCCACTAGCGAAAACAGAATCCCATTCCGGAGGGATCTATGAGAGGACGTTTGCTGATAACAGTCACTATGCTCAGATTTGTGAAGGCGATTCCGGTCCTGGTCGCGCTCGTGGTCATTCCTGCCATGGCCCATGCCCAGGCCTCGATCGTGGGTACCGTCAGAGATTCTTCGGGTGCCGTCATCCCCGGCGTCACGGTCGAAGCGTCGAGCCCCGCGCTCATCGAGAAGACGCGCTCGGTCGTCACCAACGGGTCGGGCCAATACTCTATTGAGGACCTGAGGCCCGGCATCTATATTGTCACGTTTACGCTGCCGGCGTTCAACACAGTCAAGCGCGAGGGAATCGAGTTGGCCGGGGCCTTCGTCGCAACCGTGAACGCGGACATGACGGTCGGCGGCGGGGCGGAGGCCGTCACCGTGACGGGCGAATCTCCAGTCGTCGACGTGACGAGTTCGCGCGACCAGCAGGTGCTCAACGGCTTGACGGTCGCCGAGATCCCAACGTCCAGGAACTATTCCGCCTTCACGCATCTCATCCCTGCGATCAACGTTCAGCAGAATGATTTCGAGGGCACCAACCCGGCGCTCTACAGCGTGTTCCAGATCCACGGCGGACGCCGGAACGAGGGGCAGGTTCTCGTCGACGGCATGAACGCCGGCTACCAGGGCATGGGCGTGTCGGGCTACGTGCCTGAGGTCGGCAACGCGCAGGAAGTCGTGTTCAGCCTGACCGGTGGGCTTGGCGAGGCGAGCACCGGCGGCCCGCAGATGAACATCGTCGGCAAGCAGGGCGGCAACCAGTTCCACGGGACCATCTTCTTCAGTGGCACAGGCAGCCCATTCCAGGGCACCAACTTCTCTTCGGACGTGCGGGCCAAAGGGCTGACGGCGACGAACTCGATCCTGAAGCTGTTTGAGACCAATCTTGCGTTAGGCGGTCCGATCGTCCGTGACAAGCTGTGGTTCTACGCCACGTACCGCAACGAGATCAGCCGGCAGAACGTTGCCAGCATGTGGGTCAACAAGAATGCGGGCGATCCTACGAAATGGACCTATGTCCCGGACTATACCCGGCAGGCGGTCGGCGACGGCACATGGAACCAGGAGAACGTGCGGTTGACCTGGCAGCCGACGCCGCGCAACAAGATCAACTTCTTCAACAGCGTCCAGTACTCCTGCATCAACTGCATCGTGGGCGGCGACGGTACCGGGCTGGGCTTTGGCGCGTCGATCAGGTCGCCCGAAGGGACCATGACCAACGAAAACCACCCGAGCGTGATGACGCAGGTGAGCTGGCAGTCGCCGGTGACTTCGCGCCTGCTGCTCGAGGCCAACGCGCAGTTGGGGCCCTACTTCTGGTGGGGCAGCCGTCAGAAGGATGCGTTCGATAAGACGCTCATTCCGGTGCAGGAGACGGCCGGCCTCATTCCGAACATCAATTACCGTGGGGCCAACTGGTCCGGGCACACCGGATTTACGAACATCACCCAAGGGGCCGCCTCGTACATCACCGGGTCGCACTCAGCGAAATTTGGCTTCCGCTTGCTCAAAAACGACTCGACGTTCCCGAAGAATTACTACAACGACTCCCTGATGAAGTACACCTTCCAGAATGGCTCCCCCACGCAGGTGACGGTGTACGCCGACCAGGGATCGCAGCAAGAGCAGAAGCAGAACAATTTCGCGCTGTACGCTCAGGATCGGTGGAAGATCAGGCGTCTGTCGCTGAATGGCGGGCTCCGCGTCGAGCGCCTGACCGACTACTTCCCGCGGCAGCAGATGGGGCCAAACCGCTTCCTGCCTACTGCCGTGGTGTTCCCGGCTCAGGCCGGCCCGCTCGACCAGAAGGACCTGATGCCGCGGTTCGGCGCGGCGTACGACGTGTTTGGCAACGGGAACACGGCGGTGAAGTTCTTCCTGGGCCGCTACGTGACGACGTTCAACACCGTCGACGAGTGGGCAAACTACAGCCCCGCCGGGGCCGGGCATTTCGTCAGCTCGGACACGCGAAGCTGGAACAACACGGCCGGCGACTACGTCGTCCACTGCGATCTGCTGAACCCGGCCCCCAACGGCGAATGCGGCCCGGGGAGTCCGTTCTTCGGGAAGCAAATCTCTCCGCTCACGACCGACCCGGCGTTCACGAGCGGATGGAACAAGCGGGAGTACAGCTGGGATCTCAGCACGGGCGTGACGCAGAAAATCGCGTCGGGAGTCTCGGTCGAAGCGGACTACATCCACCGGACCTGGGGAAATTTGCCGGCCGAGATCAACCGCGCGTGGACGCCTGCCGACTTCGATGCGTTCACGTACAATGTGCCGGCGGACAGCCGGCTGCCGGGCGGCGGCGGATACCCGCTGACGTTTTACGACATCAAACCCGGAAAGTTCGGGCTGGCTGATAACTTCCTGACGTTCGCCAACAACGTGGGTGGCGCCTACAACAATTTCAGCGGCTTCGACGTCACCGTGAACGCGCGTCTGCGCCCCGTCACCATCCAGGGCGGAACGAGCAGCGGGAAGGTCGTCGAGGACTCCTGCGGCGTGGTCCGGAATCACCCGGAGTACTACATCTTCGGTCCCTGGGGCGGCACGGACGGGTTCCTCGACACGTTCCTCGGCGGCCTCGGGCAGTGGCCGCAGGCGTTCTGCCACCGAGAGTCGGGATGGAAGACGAATGTGAAGGGACTGGCGATCTACGAAGTACCGAGAATCGACGTACAGCTCAGCGGGACGTTCCGCAGCTTGCCGTATCCCGGCAACGAATTCCCCTCGGTGCAAAGCCAGAGCCTTGGCGGAACGGTGCTTGCGCTCAACATCCCCGGCGTCGTCAACCAGACGTCTCTCGGGCGGCCGTTCGGTAGCGGAAACGTCGTCCAGTTCCTGAACATCGTTCAGCCCGGTGCGCTCTATGGCAATCGCCTGAATGCCGTGGATCTTCGGGTGAGCAAGGTCCTCAGAGGGATCATCTCCAAGGAGGGCAGGACCCACGTGAACTTCGACCTCTACAACCTGTTCAACTCGAACACGACTGAAGTGTACCAGCGAAACTACACGGCTCCATCCACGTTGCCTCGGTCGACATATCTCGATCCGTTGTCGATCATGTCGGCGCGGTACTTCAAGCTCGGCGCGCAGATCGACTTCTAGCGAGGCGAGGATAGGAATTTCAAATGGGTGGGTCGTGTCGAGCGTCACACTATAAGTCGTATGTAAACCCCAATGCGGTACAGGCCCGGCGCGGCGATCTTTCTCTTGCGGCGTTCGCGGCACCAACCAATAGTTCGTGGGCTACGACGGCGCTCAGGACCAGACGCGGAAGGTGCTTCTGGAGGCCGATTACCTCCGCTAGCTCGTTACCTTTGAACGGTGATGTAGGAGATTTTTTGTGGTGATGTTTTCAGTTGTGGGGGTCTACCTGTCGATCAGAAACTTTCGCCGTGCCTTCGCAAATCCCTCTCATAACGACCCTCATCCATGGCGTAAGCAATCGAAACATTGATATGAGGAGTGGGTTCACGCGTCATCTTCACAGTCAATCCAAAGCGCATTGAAAGCCACGAAGACGAGTTCACCGCGTCGAAACATCGAGTCTTCAAATTGGGGGCAGCCGTCATCGACACAAACCATTTCGCCGTCGAGCACTGCGTCTGTGCCTCGGAAGTCTGCGGCCACTTCTGCCGCAAGGTCTCGAAAGGATGCAAAGGTGTTCCCGTTGCGGGACAAAAGGCGACCCTCGCCATTCTCCAGATACGCCAATGCGCGGAATCCGTCCAGCTTTAGCTCTTCTGTGGCGTTCGGCGTTATGTGGCGCTGGAATGCGGGGGCCAGCTATTGAAGACCCACCGAACCGCCTTCGACGCTACATAATTCCATCGGAGGCTTTGTCTCAGGCGGAAGTCCGGCATGGCCTGATCTGCACACCTTCCCCAATCGGGTTCTCTCCGGTTCGCCGGTATTTCGTGCACTGAGAGCTCGACCATCGCGAAGTTTCGGACTTCTTTACTCCTTGTACGTTCGGTGAGCCGGACCTATGATTTTCATGCAAAGGGGGAGCAGTCACGTCAAGATCGGTTCTTATTCTGGCGATCGCCACGCAACTACTGCGATCCGCTGTTGAGCAAAACGTCGCACCGCGGCCACCGGTGATCGACATGCACGTCCACAGCACGAACACGTCGCCGCAGGCGGTCGCCGCCTTGAATCTGCGCTACGTGTTCCTTTCGGGTCTGGCCGAGGATCTTCCGAAATGGGCAGAGACGTACAAGGGCGCATATGTTCCGGGTCTGGTCATTCCTTGTGACGCCGGTCACGCTCCCATTACGGGACGGCCTTGCTTCAACACGATGACAGATTTCCCCGATGTTTCCTGGCTCCGCAAAGAGCTTGAGTCAGGGCGTATTAAGGCATTCGGCGAGCTTTCGCCGCAATACGAAGGAATCTCTCCTCAAGATCCGCGGTTCGAGTCCTTCTGGCAGCTCGCGGAGGAGTTCGACATTCCAGTGGGTATTCATATGGGTCCTGGACCACCGGGCGCCGCTTACGATTCGAATCCCGTTCCTTATAAATCGCCCGGATATCGAATGGCGTTCGGAGACCCGTTGCTGCTGGAAGACGTGTTGCTCCGCCACAAACGACTTCGCCTTTTTGTAATGCATGCAGGCTGGCCACAGCTGGATTCGATGATCGCGCTCATGTACGCACATCCTAATGTGTACGTCGACGTCGCGGCACTATCGTTCGAATCCATAATCCCGCGGCCCAGCTACTACCGGCACCTCCGCGGGCTCGTAGAAGCCGGATTCGCCAAGCGCATCATGTTTGGCTCAGACTTTCCAAATCAGGTCAACGCGGGTATCGCTGCCATAGTTGCAGCGGATTTCTTGACAGCGGAACAGAAGGCCGACATTTTGTGCAACAATGCCGCACGTTTTCTCCGTCTGAATCCTTCCCCTTGCACGAACTAGCCGACGGTTCCGCCAGTGCAACGATAAACGGCTATACCGTATTGTTTCGGTAAGCGCCCATTCCGCTTGAATGGGGGAATCCTGGCGTCAAAGAAATTCTGCGCATCCAGGGCGCTGTTACCCAGAAATTCATAGACGCTTCCGTGGAAAGCATTCGTGCCCGAGCGCGTTACAGCATTAATAACTCCACCCGTGGTCCGGCCGTACTGGGCGGGATAGTTGCTTCCCAGCACAGAAAACTGCTCCGTCTACGCCGAGATTGTCACCCAACACACTTCCTGGCGCTCCGTTTGAGTAGTCGTTGATGCTCACGCCATCCAGACGATAGCTATTCTGATCCGGCCGGGCGCCGGAAATGCTCAGGGCTGCTCCAAAACCGCGCTCAATGTTGCCTCCGCCCTCGGTGGTTCCGGTCTGTACGCCCGTGACACCCGCCTGAAGAGTGGCGAGTTGAGTCCAGTCACGCCCGTTAAGCGAGAGTCAAGCACCGTAGAGGAACTGACGTTTCCACCGACTGCAGAAGAGGCCGGATCGGTGGGACTTTCAGAAGCAGAGATTCGAACCACCTGGTTCGGGTCTCCCGCTTGCATCACCACGTTGAGTACCAGGCTCGACCGTCGGCAATTCGCAGTCGCTCGCCTGGCACCGGGCGTGGCTTCACCGGATTGAGCGCAAGAGTGCAAACCGCATCATCGATGGCGACAACGGTTCTTTCCTCATTACTGACCGTTTCTTCCGTTTGTGGATTCAGGCGGTACAGGCGCTTTGACCCAATAGCCAGCGCTGATTGCGCGCCTTGCGTTACGCAAGAAGCGTAACGCGGTCGAGTATTGAATGCCTGAAGGAAATAGTAAGCGCGGGTCCCCTCTCCCACAGGGCCCTCTGGGAGCGCAGGGTGAGGGTCTCAAAATTTGACGAGACCTACGAGCACCCTCACCCGGCGTGGCAGCTGCGGCTGTCGCGCCGCCCTCTCCCAGTGGGACAGGTATCAGAATAGCAGCTTCAGTGCGAGCTGGAGTTGCCGCGAGGCGGTGGCCGTATTTGTAGTCTGGCCGGCCGACTCGCTATAGCTGTAGTTGGAGCTGTTGCCTTGGAAAACCACCTGATTCGGGAACGCGAAATTAGCGCGATTCAAAACATTGAACGCTTCCACGCGGAACTGCAACGTCACGCTCTCACGGATGGGGATCCTCTTGAACAAGGACGTGTCGACGTTGAACAGGCCCGGGCCGCGGTAGGCACCGCGTCCTGCGTTTCCAAAGGTGCCGGCGATCGGCATCGAGAAAGCACGAGGATCGAACCAGTGATCCACTGTCCCCAAAATGACCGGCCCCTTGAAATTCGGATTCCTGTCGGCGATGTCGGGGACCGCTCCGTCGCCGGTGCCGGAATTATTGAACCCAATCTGAGGCGTGAAAGGAAATCCGGTCTGAGCCGTGACGATCCCGTTCCATTGCCAGCCCCCAATTAAACGGTTTAGCCGCCCGCTGGCGCCGCCGCCAAAGCGCTGTCCGGCGCCGAACGGCAACTGATAGCTGAAGTTCGAGTTGAACTGGTGTACGGGGTTGTAGGCGGCGACCCCTTTGTTCAGGTTGCGATTGTAGGCACTAACAAGGTTCGCCGGCTCATTTTCCCCTGAAGGCGCCAGGATGGCGGAGTTCAAATCCAGCGCCTTCGAGTAGCTATAATTCGCTTTGAACGTCAACCCGCGCGTCGCGCGCTTGAGCAGAGACACATTCAGCGCGTGATAGCTGGCGGTACCCCAGCCAAACCATGACTGGGTGTAGGCCACGTATGGGTTAGGGCGCGTCCCCGGCGCCAGATAAAGAGTGCCCTGCGGAACGGTGTACCTGGTTGCCAGGATTGTTGGATCGGTTGGCTGGGCTAGCACTCCGCCGCTTCGGCATCCCTGCGGGTTCTGACACATCACGGGCGGGGCCGTGTTGGTATTCATTGTGAGATTGGTGTGGTAGGACTGGCTGCCTACGTAGCCGACCGAAAGCACCAGATCTTTGGCAAGCTGGCGTTCCACCATCAGGTCCCATATCTGTACAGTGGGGGTGAACATGTTCGGATCGAAACCGGTGGGTTGATAAATCGAGCAGGGTTGAGGGATCCCTGGGCCGCAGGTGGGCGGCAGCGGGACATTCTTCTTGAGCGGAAGGAGCGGAAGGAACCCGGTCGCTGGACTCACCGGCAGCGACTCGCGGGCAGCGTACGGTGGCATACCGGCCTGGGCCCGGATGCCGAGGTTATCGATCAGATCGTTGTGGATTCCAAACGCTGCGCGCACCGCCCACGTTCCCGTGCCTGTCGGGTCCCAGGCCAGGCCCACGCGCGGCTGCAACAACAGCTTGGCGTGATTCTGATCGATGCAGGATTTCCCGACGATGGGATTGGTCTGGATCACAAAGCCGGGGTCGTATCTGTAGTTCGAACACCGGCCCGCCACCTCGTTCCACCCGTTGGTCATCTCGTGCCGCAACCCCAGGCGCAAGGTGAAATTCGACCGCAGCTTCATGTCATCCTGGACATACCAAGCGCCTTCCGTGGAGCGGAAGCCAAGCGCAGGCGCATTCCGCGTCAGGATGGCGTTGACCGGCCGATCCTGGAGAAATGCCAGCACGGTCGGATAGGCGACGTTTGCCGCCGATGACAATGCCACGCCAGCCAGGCCTTGTTGCACCTTCAGAAGCCAGCCTCCCATGCTCCAGGAGTGCTTGCCTTTGATGAAGCGCAGGTCATCCGAGTAGGTAAAGTAATTCCTCACGCCTCGATAGGGGTTATTGCCGGGCACGCCCCCTACCGCGGATGGAGAGGCCGCGCTGATCCCACCGCCCGGCGTACCCCACCGTCGCGATATTCACCAGACTGGAGGAAAAAACATGCGTTTCTTTCAAGCTGAGTGTTTTGGCGATATAGTCGGAGACAGTTTTGAAATTCGGGTCGCCCCCGCCTCCTCCTCCCCACGGGTTGATCCTGAGGCCATTATCAACGGTGAAGTTTGTGTAGAACGAATCCTTGCTAGAGATGACCTGGTCAAAGCGTGCGATGCCAAGACTTTCACCGATCTTCTGCGGCGGATTCGCGTAGGCGATAGCGGTTCCGTCGGGACGGTCGGGCGTACTCGGCGCCGGCCAGAAGGCGTTCGCGTACTTGAGCATCGCCGGCTTCAGATCGGTAACCGCAGCACACACGCCGGCCGCGTTCGGAAAAAGGCCCTGGCGAGCGCACGTGCCGGGCACCACCGAGGTGCTCGAACGCGATAACCGCTCCTGGAACCCTTCATAGGTCCCGAACAGGAACATCTTGTCCTTCTTGAGCGGGCCTCCTAGAGCCCCGCCAAATTGATTGCGTTTGAACGGAGGAGCGCCAATGGTTTGATCGAAGAAGTTGCGCGCGTCAAGCGCGCTGTTGCGCAGATATTCGAATGCAGATCCGTGCAATTGGTTGGTCCCCGAGGTCGTCACGATGTTGATCTGACCTCCGGCCCGTTTTCCATACTCGGCGCTGTAGGTGTCCGTGAGAACGTTGAATTCCCGCACTGCCTCCACGCCCAGCATTTGCCGGCTGGCTCCTTCCGGCGTGATGTACTGGCCGTTGGCGTTCCCGCCCACCCAGTCGATTCCGTTGATGATGAACCGGTTGGTTTCCGGCCGCTTCCCCGACACCGAAAACATGTTCCAGTTGCCGCTGTCGAGCGTGTTCGAAGTGGCATTGGAAACGCCGACGTTGAGCGTTATGAGCTGATCGAAGCTGCGCCCGTTCAGCGGCAACTCCTTCACCTGTTGCTCGGTGATGACTCCTGAGGTCGAACTCGTCGTGGTGTTCACGAGCGGCGCTTCCTCGGTCACTGTGACTTGCTCGGTTGCCCCTCCCACTTCCAGCGTCAGATCTACCACCGCTTCCTGACCGACAACCAGATTGACACCGCTCCGGACCTGCTGCTTGAAGCCCGGCATGGTTGTGCTGATCTCGTATGCGCCCACGGGAAGCAACGGCACACTGTAGGCGCCCCGCTCGCTGCTCACGACACTACGCGTCAGGCCACTCTCGGTATGTTTGATGGTGATACTCACTCCCGGCACCAGCGCCCCCGAGGTGTCCCGCACGACGCCCAAAATGGTTGCCGTGGAAGTCTGAGCAAAAACCGGGCAGGTTCCCAATGCGATTGTTGCAACGATCGCTATTACCAATCTTCCAAACGCTTGCAGACTTATACCGGTCCCCCTTACCATAATCCACTCCTTTCGAATCGAACTTACGAATCCGAAAACAAATATGGCAGGCGTCTAGGCCTTGGTTCTGGCTCTTCCTGGCCAATCCACTGCTTCATAAAAACGCGTCGCGCCAACTGCAGTCTCAGGAAACGAAAGTCCGCTTCCCAGTGTGTAAGATTTTTAATAACGATTAGCTCCCTGCTTGCGAGGTTTGTCAAGAAAATCGAAGGGAGTTGGCATCAAATTGCAGCTTGTCTCTTAGTTGCGGGATCTGGGTCGAACTTTCGCGCAGCCCGAACCCTTCATCTACATGGTTGCTCACGCCCTGAAAATTCTAGGCGGCGACATCCAAAGGAGTCCTGCCCGAAGCGTCCTTCAGATTCGGTGCGGACTCCATAATCAAGAAGATACGAACCAAATCCGTGTTTCCGGCTTGAACGGCGAAGTGAAGTTGATAGCTCCTCGAAAGTCGCCAAGGGTTTACGAACCGTCTCTGGACCATTGTGCGGTTGGTCACTTTGACGTATTACCGGCTAACCGTAATTCTGCGAAATCGAACCGAATCTACAAGCGGAGTAAACGTCGCTCGTTGTGATCACAGCCTGCACTTGTCCAGAACCTTTCCTCAAATCGCACGGCAGCGCGGGCTCTTCACCAGTGGTTCGTGCGCTTGCCTAAACACCCGTAGGTCGCAAGCTGATGACGTCGAAGAACCGAGGAATCCGCTTTGGGTTCGAGCCGCCCGGCCTTTTGGTCGACTCTAAACAGTGTTGGCAGCTTTTGTAGTGGCCCACACTTCAATCGCGCTCGAACACAATGGTCTGCTCGAACTCTTTACTGCCCCGAAGTAAGGCTGTGCGAGCGAGGGAACGCGAAGGGACGCACCAGCGGCGGGCCGGACTACCTCACTAGCGCTCGGAGGGGCGGCAGAGTTCGACTTCGAATTTCAACCATTCGACTCGCTCGGAGGTCTGGGGGTCGGGGCCCAGCCGGTGGTCGACAATCCGAACGACGCCCTGACAAGTGGGAACCTGGTTCAACGTTTCTTCCGCGCGCTTCACCTGCTCCTCGGAAAAGGTGTATGGCCATAACAGTGTTCGGACTGCTTCCGCTGCACGGTCGTAATCCCGCGGATCCCGCACGAACGAAAACCCACGTTCGTTCATAGCCACAATCTCTCGCGCGGAGTAGCCATAGGAAATTTCCAGGTATCGTGGATTGAAGAATCGATAGGGTGGCGTTGCTACCCAGACAAGCTCAACCTCAGGGCGGGTCTCGTTCTTCGGACGCACCTCAATCGTCCAGCCCGGTGTTTGTGGATCCTGGCTCGCACTCAGTCGAAACAGAAGCCCGGATCCAAATTCTCGCTCAAACGTTTCACCGTATGAAATCTCGCCTGCAAACTTCACCACAGGCGGGGACGGTGTCGCAGCTTGCTGGGCCATGAGGAGCAGAGTCAAAAGCAGAATCATAGTACCGCTACCTTTTCCATCCGCAGAGAGAACGCGGGCTAAAGCCCGCGACTACTAAGGACCAACCGTGGGTGCCACATGTAGTCGCGGGCTTTAGCCCGCGTTCGGCAGGCTGCTGTCACTGTATTGTCCGAGCTTCAGGAGCCGCCGAAGTTGTCCAAACGGAAGTGAGGCTTTCGGAGCCATCTTTTCCGATAGCGCGGACGCCGAATACCCATTCGTCGATCGAGACGTCCTTCAACACAAACTGAAGGACGTTTCCAACATAGAGTTCCTTTTCCCAGAGGGGACTGGTCGTTTTTCGCATCACGACGACGTAGCCCGCGGGATTACCTTCAGCCGGCTCCCACTTCAGATTTGCATCATACCCGGAGGGCTGACGTCCGAGCGCGCCTAACTTTGGGGCGGATGGAGCTTTCGCCAGCGAAGCCAGCGCTGCGATGTTAATGCGGACGGCACGAGACAGATAGTTCAGATCGATTCCCTCCAGAGTGTCGTCCATCGTGTGTTGGCGCGAGTAATTCTCCTCGGCCACCGTGATGCGTACTGCGGGAAATCCTACACGGTTGAACGAGGTGTGGTCTCCGCCGCGCGCGAAGCGGTCGTGGCGGAAAATGAGATCCACATTCACAGCGGGCGTGTATCGCTCGCCGGCTTCCTTCAGGTACCGTGCGATTTGCCGCGAGGGCGAATCGTTAGGCTCTTCCGAAAACACACGCAACGTCTGATTAAGATTCTTGCCGGAACCGCCGATGGAGTTGCCGACAATGTCATTGTTGAGCACACCATCGATCATCCAGTGCTCATCCATCGCTCGCTTTGCCAGCCGGCCGCTGCCGATCAATCCTTGTTCTTCTCCCGCAAACGCGACAAAAACGAAGGTGTGCGGAAACTCGAACTTGCTGAGAATTCGTGCGGCCTCCAGGACTGCTGCCGTACCGCTTCCGTCGTCATTCGCGCCCGGCGCTTTCGTTTCGCTGCGGGATCCCGCCGTGTAGCTCGTCTCTGAAATGGAATCGTAGTGGCCGCTGATGATGAATCGGCGATTTTTCCCGATTGGATCGGTACCGGGCAATACGGCGATAACATTCCGGAGCTCCACATCACGATAGATTCTGCCGCCTTTCGGGATTTGGTGTGTGTCGAAGCTGACTTCCAGCCGCGGCGAAAAACTCTTGAACTGGTCATAAATCCACTGCCGTGCCGCTCCGATACCCGTCCGCGGAGATGTCTGATCCGACATGGTGTTGCGGGTTTCGAAAGCTTCAAGCTGGCGGAGCATGCTTTCCAGTGACTCTTTCGAGACGGAGTCCACAATGCTCTGAATTTCCGGGCTAACTGTTTTCCAGCCCGTTTGAGCATCGGCCGGAATCGCGAGAATCGACAGCACCAAAATAAAAGCAAAACGCATCTTCGGGCCCTCTCGGAATTTCATGCCGACAACACCTTCCCCCGCGTTTCAGGCAGCAAGAATGCGGCGATGGCCATCGTCGCATAAGCGACGGCTGCGAAAAAGCCGATGGCCTGACCTAGTGGCATGTAGGCGGAGAGAAAACCAACCAATGTGGGGAACAGAGCTCCGGTCGCCCGGCCGAGGTTGTAAGCAAACCCTTGACCGACGCCTCGCACGCGCGTCGGGAAATGCTCGGTATAGAAAGCCCCCATGGCACTGAACACGCCGGAAGCAAAAAAGCCAAGCGGAAAACCCAACACGAGCATGGCCCTATTACCGAACGCGATGTGTGTATAAGTCAGCACCACAGTGCCGGCCCCGATCGCGAATACCAGAAACGTGAGGCGCCGGCCGATGATGTCTGCCAGATAGCCGCCGGTCAGATACCCGCAAAACGAGCCGGCGATAAGTACGGCCAGATAACCCGTCGAGTCGAGGATCGAAAGCCCGCGTTCGGTTCGAAGAAACGTCGGCAGCCATGTCGTGACGGCGTAATAGCCGCCTTGTGCTCCGGTCCCCAATAACCCACCCAGGAGTGTGACTCGCAACAAGGGCCCTCGAAAAATCTCCAGGAAAGACGGCCGGTTCCCACGCGCGGCAATCTGCGCTCGCGACTCCAGGTAGATTGCAGGCTCCTGGACATACCGGCGCACAAAGAAAACCATCACCGCAGGGGCGATTCCGACAAGGAACATGACACGCCACGCAATCTCAGGCGCCAGTAAGGAAAAGAAGACAGCGTAGAGCACTGCAGCCACGCCCCATCCCAACGCCCAGCCTGCCTGCATCGTTCCGAGAGCTTTTCCACGATGTTCGGCCCGGATCGACTCCCCCAGCAAAACCGCGCCGGCTGCCCACTCGCCTCCAAAGCCAAGACCCAGCAGTGCACGCGCGGCGAACAACTGTTCATAACTCTGCGTGAGACCTGAAAGGAAGCTGAAGACAGCGAACCATAGGATCGCGAGTTGAAGCGTGCGGACACGGCCAAAGCGGTCCGCGAACCACCCAGCCAACCATCCACCGACAGCCGACATCAGCAGCGCCGCGGTCCCGAGCATTCCCGCCTGACCGCGCGTTATGCCCCAAGTCGTAATGAGCGCGGGAATCACGAAGCTGTAGAGTTGCACATCCATTGCATCCAAAGCCCAGCCGCCAACGCACGCTCCAAAAACGCGCCGCTCTCGCGGTCCAAGGTCCCACATCCAGGCAAACGTACCCTTGCGCTTGAGAACCGTTGCAGCCGGTACCGTTCGTTCCTTCATCGCCTCTTATGGACTCCCGGCGGGATTTTAGCATTGCTCCAGATTGCCTTGGGCCTACAAATGGTGAACAATAAGCCCCGAAGCTGTAGCGGCGGTTTAGTCGAAAGCCAATTCATTTGGTCATTTGGTCAGTTGGTCAATGCGTCATTTGGTTGTTGGACAAGTGCATTTGAGATCGTACATGGGACATCCCAACATTTGACATTGTTCGCCGCACGCTGGAGCTTCCCCAAAATCTCAAATGTCGGGATGTCCCATGTACGATGTCCGATCTACTTGTCAAACAACCCAAAGACCAACTGACCAAATTCCCACCATCGCGATCGGAGCAGATATGCTGTTCAAATCCAGGCTATGCCTTGTTTCCTACATGATCTTGTTTGCCACGCCGGCGGGCTGGCTGTCCGCAGAGATCCTGCAGGACAGGCAAGCGCCGGCGGGCAATAAGGGCAAGACCATCTGGGATGGCGTCTATACGCATGCACAGGCAGCGCGTGGAAAAGAGAGTTACGCCGCTCACTGCAGCGCTTGCCACGCGACCGACCTCACGGGGAGAAATGGGCCTGCGCTTCGAGGCGACCATTTCATGGAGAATTGGCGAGAAGACAGTTTGAACAGCCTTTATAACCGCATCAAGAACTCCATGCCGGCCGGCAATCCGTCCAGCCTCGCGGATGACACCTACGTCGACATCGTGGCCCACATACTGCAGGTGAACGCGTTCCCAGAAGGCGCCGAGGAGCTGAAGCCTGACACGCTGGTCACTATCCGGGTTGTGGGAAAAGAGGGGCCGGCTCCCGTTCCCAACTTTGCGCTGGTCCAGGTGGTCGGCTGCCTGGCCCAGGGTTCCGACAACTCGTGGATTTTGAGCGATGCGAGCGAACCGGTACGAACCAGAAATCCAAAAGAATCGACCGAGTCCGAATTGAAGGTCTCGGCGGCGACCCCCTTAGGCGAACAGACATTTCGATTGTTGGATGTCGATTATTTCCGCTCGGACTTCACTGCAGCCGCGCACAAGGGCCATAAGATGGAGGCAAAAGGTTTTCTAATCCGGAATCCTGGCGATCTGCGCCTGAGCACCACCTGGTTGGAGACGCTCGAATCGAGCTGCATGAAGTAAATCGTTACTGCTCGCTACAGCCCTTGAGGTCGCTCGGCATGTTTCCCAGATCGGAATTGAGTCCGATTCCCTGACCGTAGCGTCCGCCTCGAACGGAACGAATGAACGTGCTCGTCTCATCCAGCGGCAAGGTCGCTGCATTGCGGCAGAAGGCGCCCCAGACGCCGTCCTGGTGCAGATATTGTTCGACGTTCGAAAGATAGAAGGCCGACACTGTGGCATCCATATCCTTGAGGTACTTGCCCATCGCGCGAATAGCTGTGGGCCCGGCGAAATTGCCGACGACCGGAACAATCAGATTTCTCGTTTCCAGGTCTTTCATGACATCGAAGTTTTCCTCGGTTGCGAGAAAGCTCCGCGCCTGCCCGCCTTCATCGGTGGCGACCATCAGTTCGGAATACGAGACACGGCCGAACCCGCCGCCTCCGCCGGAACTCGAGTTGTAGTTGATATCCGGTCCGAACTGGTAGAAGTTGCGGTACACGTAATCGATTCCAGCCAGATCATCGATGGAAAGCGGGAAGCCATGAATGAGGAGGAGATGGTCCTTAATCGCCTTTAGGTTCTCCTGATACAGCCCTTCGGTCGCCTCACCTTTGGAATATGCCGCGAAGATCTCAGTCGCAGTCGACTCCGGACCGAGACCATCGGGCCGTTTTTTTGAAAAGAGGCGGGAGACGAACTCCGCACGATCGCTCGACAACTCGAAAAGCGCCTTATACATCAACTGCAGATCGAGATTCCCACGCCGAATATCGAGAATGAAGGCCATCTTGGGCTTCAACGCGACAATGTAACTGAAATTCTGCTCCGGCCCGACGCCCATGTAAACTCGTCCGGACTTGACCGTCCGATTCAGTTCCGGAATGACGTATAGAAAATAGCTTTCGTTCGATAGCAGGTTGTCGGATCGGAATCTACCGTCCGGCTCTGAGAATTCCGAGGACATTTTCCAGAATTCCTGGCTGCTGAGACGCTCCGGAAGTCCCTGGGCGATCCCTCGCGCGACCGGTGCGAATGGAAGCGCGCCGATCTGGGCAATCAAAATGAGTCCGGCTATCAGAAGGTGTCTTTGTCTTTTCATGGTTTCGCCGTCCGTTTCGCTTGTTCTAGTCCGGATTTCTCACCGGCTTGTGACTATCCACAGCCAAGTCCCTCTCCCAGAGGGAGAGGGACGCGCCCTCGGCATAGTTGCCCAAGATTCCGGTGAGAAATGCGGGCTAGTCGTGATTCTGCATCACTCCCGGTTTTCGCGATTTCAGCCGTTCGGGCCCGCTCCAGAATACCAGCTTGCCATGCGTGGCTGGCTTGTCCCAAATCGACGGACATTATGGCACTGCTCCATTCAATGTGTCACGATTAACCAATTCGGGGGCCACAATGAATCAGTTAAATGAAGAAGGCATGGATATCTTGTTCAGAAAAGCGCGAACCCATAGAGTTTGGTTGGACAAGCCGGTCAGTGATGATTTGTTGCGCCAGCTTTACGACCTGATGAAATGGCCGCCGACTAGCGCCACCTGTTCTCCCGCCCGGATTGTGTTCCTGCGCACTCGTGAGGCGAAGGAAAGGTTACGGCCCGCATTGTCTCGGGGAAATGTCGACAAGACGATGACGGCGCCCGTGACGGCGATCCTTGCCTATGACTTGAAGTTTTACGAGAACATGGACAGACTCTACCCGGAAAACCCGGCGTTACGCGAGCGGTTTGCCAGTCCGGAACTGGCGGAGGTCACCGCATTTCGCAACGGCACGCTCCAGGGTGCGTACTTCATCATCGCAGCGCGCGCCTTGGGTTTGGATTGCGGGCCGATGTCCGGGTTTGACAACGCCAGGGTCGATGCAGAGTTCTTTCGCGCGCCGCTGGAGCATCTGAAATCGAACTTCCTTTGCAATCTCGGCTACGGCGATGAGTCGAAGCTTTCTCCACGCAATTTTCGTCTTCAGTTCGACGAGGTCTGTCAATTGTTATGAGTGGGCGGTCCGCTCCTGGAGTGCATCCGGATGCTAACCCCGGTCTCCCCGAGTCTTCTATTTCAGGAGCGGGATGGTCTCTGCCGCCGGCGGACGCGGCAGTGCTTGAAGAAATGCGTATATGTCCGCGGCCTGCTGTTCGGTAACGACCTTTGCGGTGTAGGGTGGCATCTCACCCGCCGGTTTGCGGATATACGCGATGAACCGGTTGTAGGCGATCGGGTTCGGCCCGAGCCGGGGACCAGTGGCCGTGGAGCCTTGCGCTTCGCGGCCATGACACTCGTAGCAGCCGAACTTGGCGAATAGCATCCTGCCGTTTTCGGCGTTGCCGCGTGGCGCGCTGGCTGGCGCGGGATTCTGGGCAGCGAGCCCGATCGAGCTCGCAATCATCAGAGCGGCCAGGGCCAGAGAAACACAAAAGCGAAATGTTTTCATGTTCAATTCCTCAGCGTGGCTGCGTCACGACATCGAGAAGCGCCGGCTCTCCGCGTTTGACCGCTGCGATGGCGCGCTGAATCGCTGGTCCAAGGTCTTTGGGATCGCTGATCGGACCCTCGGCATAGAGGCCCATGCTTTGGGCCAATTTCGAGTAATCGATATTCGGATCCTCGATGGTGGTGCCGATATGAGGCCGTTCGATCCCACGGTTGTGCCGGTTCGCCATGCGTTGCAGGTGCATCACTTCCTGATGGTATGCACGATTGTTGTGCATGACGCTCAACATCGGAATGCGATGATGCGCGGTGGTCCACAGAACGCCGGGCGCATACATCAGGTCGCCGTCGTTTTGAATATTGACCGATAGCCGGCCATACTTCTTGTTCGCGAGGGCTGCTCCAGCGGCTGCTGGTGCGCCGTAACCGACACCGGCGCCGCCCGAGCCACCGATGTACTGGTAGTACTTATCAAATGTCCACAGCCGCTGCGGCCAGCCGAGGGACGACGAAACCAGAGACCAATCTTCCGTCTTGATTTGTGCCCATAACTCGGCGGAGAGGCGGGCGGTACTGATCGGGGTTGCGTCCCAGGCATAAGTGGCCTCGGTGCGCGCCTGTTGCAGGGCCGTCTGACTTGCAGTGGCGAGTTTCGCACCGCGAGCCTGGAACGAGTTTCGGCGATCTGCCGTCATCAACTTTTTTACCGCTTCAATCAGCGCCGGCAGCGTGGCCTCGGCGTCCGCGGCCATTGCCAGATCGATTTCCGGGTACCGCTGGAAGTCCTGGTAGTTCGCTTTCGTATAAAGATCGAGAGCT
>WNGK01001419.1_pt1 | contig 40217 bp, 37 predicted proteins | sample 5400601 | NCBI WGS metagenome assembly WNGK01 (sample SAMN13153376, study PRJNA577476) | soil metagenome | isolation source: 60 cm soil or saprolite under Garry oak tree replicate 1 | place: USA:California | collected 2016-06-15 | reverse complement strand
TGCGATGGCCTTGAGCCTGAGCGAGGGGACGGTGGAGCTGCACGTTAGCCATATTCTCGCCAAGCTGGACTGTGAAACGCGCACGCAGGCGGCTGCCTATGCGATTGCACAAGGCTGGGTGAACAAGCTCTCCACTTAGCAGTCTGTTCCCCGAAACGAGCTGATGAAAACACGCGTTCTCCCTGGACTGGCTCCTTGAAACGTCCGTACGTTCACAAAAGGGGTCTGTCTTCTGAATTGATATGCCGAGGAGCCAGTACACGGGGAACGCTTCTTCTCGCCTTAACAGTCATCCACACAAACCGCTACATCTCTCTATGGGCAGGGAGGGTCGGCAATGTGAGACCTTAGAGTGACCCCCACTGAAGCCATACCGGTAACGTATCCCTAGCTGGCAAGTTTTCTTTTCTGGTCATGCTCCCCAAGGAGCGTGCGCAGAGCTACGATAAGCTCCCTCGCCTTCTGTTGAGATACACCAAATAGGTCATCCGGTGAATACTGGCCCAGTGACGATCTGGCTTGACAGCGAGGAGTTGTAAAAGGTTATTTGACATCCCTTCGAGGCGAGGACTATACTATAAACAATGATAAAAGGGGCAAGGCAGAGCATACTTTCGCCATGCTTCCCTTTTTTTGTCAGGGAAAGGATTGCTTCGTTGCTCGTCGATAGTCATACGCATATTGATACCCCCCGCTTCAAAGCTGACCGTGAACATGTTATTCAAGCCGCTGTAGAGGGTGGCGTTACCCGCATGGTTGATCCTGGCTGTGATCTTGCCTCCAGCCTCGCCGCCATTGAACTGGCAAAGACACATCCTGGAGTGATATTTGCCGCTGTAGGGGTTCATCCACATGACGCAACCACGTATAACGATGAGGTGGGATTGCAATTTCGCGAGCTGGCCCTAGACCCGGTAGTGGTGGCTATTGGCGAGTTTGGGCTGGATTATTTTCGTATGCTTTCACCACGGGAAGTGCAACGTGAGGTGTTCTGCGCGCATCTAGAGCTTGCACGCGCGTGCGATTTGCCGTGCATTATTCATGTGCGAGACTCCCATAACGACGTGATTGAACTTCTGCGTGCCTATGGACAGGGATTGCGAGGCGTTTTCCACTGTTTTTCGGGCAATGTGGCCCAGGCGGAGGAGTGTCTGGCCTTCGAGGGATTTATGATCTCGTTTGCTGGCCCATTGACGCGTCAGGGCAATGCCTTGCCGGATGTGGCGCGTTTGGTTCCATTGGATCGTGTCTTAGTTGAGACCGATAGTCCATATTTGGTACCGCAGCCATTGCGCGCGAAGCGGAATGAGCCGCTATTTGTCAAACATGTCGCTGAAAAATTGGCTGAAATTCGTGGTATGGCCCTGGAGGAGATTGCACACGTGACTACAGCGAATGCCGTTCGTTTGTTCGGTTTAGGAGAGCGATAGTATGAAACTGTTTAATACCCTGACGCAATCTCTCGAAGAATTTGTGCCAATCGACGAGAACGCCGTGCGCATGTATGTCTGCGGGATTACACCATATGATACTACGCACCTTGGCCATGCATTCACATATGTTATATTTGATACACTCATACGCTACCTCGAGTTCCGTGGCCGTAAGGTGAAATATGTGCAGAATGTGACGGATGTTGACGATGATGTGCTGCGTAAAGCAAAAGAGTTGGGGATGGCCTGGGATGAGCTGGGTAGGCGCGAAACCGAACGGTTTCTGAGCGATATGGACGCGCTGAACGTGCGCCGTCCCAACGTCTACGCCCGTGCGACGCAGGAGATACCGGTGATGATTGAGATTATCCAGACATTACTGGCAGAGGGGTACGCCTACGAGAGCGCGGGCTACGTCTATTTCAGCGTCAAACGAGATCCAGAGTTTGGCAGGATGGCGCGAGCGATTGGCCTGAATGACTATCATGCCATGTTGACTATCGCCAACGAACGAGGCAATTTTCCTGACGATCCACGTAAACAAGATCCCCTTGATTTCGTGCTCTGGCAAGCGCAGGCTCCTGGCGAACCGGCGTGGCCCAGCCCCTGGGGCCCAGGCCGTCCCGGCTGGCATATAGAGTGCAGCGCGATGTCGATGCACTATCTTGGTCCGCAGATCGATATTCACGGCGGAGGCGCAGACCTCGCCTTTCCTCACCACACGAGCGAGATTGCACAGTCGGAACATTTTACGGGGAAGCGGCCCTTCTCGCGTATCTGGATGCATACAGGGATGGTGCACCAGGATGGCGAGAAGATGAGTAAGTCACTGGGCAACCTGACGCTGGTCAGTGATCTCCTCAAGGAGCACAGCGCCGACGCTATACGCATCACGTTGCTGAATCACCATTATCGTTATCCCTGGGAGTGTTTCCCGGAGGACCTCAATGTTGCCGAGGAGACGGTGGCGCTCTTCCAACAGGTACGCGCCATGGTTGGTACGCAGAGCGATGGGGAGGATCGCATGTTACATGACCGTTTCATCGCGGCTATGGATTGTGATCTGAATACCCCGGAGGCGCTTTTGTTGCTCAGGCAGGCGGCGGAGGAGACGCTGGCAAATGGCGACAGTAACTGTGGCTTCGAGGTGTTGAAGTTAGCGAAGGTCCTTGGCCTGCGAGTTTAGAGCCAGCGCGAACAGGGCGATCGCAAGGGAACAGAGCGAACGTAAGGAGCCAGAACGACCGCAAGGGTCGTCCCTACTATACACGAGCTTCGCAAGCCGATTCGTCGTATAGTAGGGACGACCCTTGCGGTCGTCCTGGGGAGGCTATGTTGAAACTCATTATCTCAGTGGAGAGTGTACTTAGTGGCTGAAGTGCGCGCAATGGACTCACTTCATTGGCCTTGCATTTATTAACTCTTAAGAGTTTGGAGGACAGCATGGAAACTGTAAATCGCCCCCGCCCGTTGGGTATTACCATTATCGCTATCATCCTGGGTATCTCCGCTGTTCTGGGTCTTATCGCGATCATCCTGGGTCTTGTGGCCCTGGGTGCCGCTCATCTCGATGGAGCGTTGGCAACAGCTGCAATAGTGGCTCTGATCATCGCAGCGGTTTTCGCGCTCCTGGAACTTTTTCTAGCGTGGGGATTGTGGACGTTGAAGCCATGGGCTTTCTGGGCCACAGCTGTTATTGAGGCGATCCGTATCCTGGATGCTTTGTACGCGTTGTTTGTTCAACACGCCGCTCTTGGTGCTGCTATTCTGGGCCTGATCATTCCTCTTATTATTCTGATCTACTTGTTTGCGGACCGAAATGTACGTGCGGCATTCCATACGTAAAACATTGAATGTATTGACGAAGAAAGCACACTGGGGGCGTCCGGCGAAGTTGGATGCCCCCAGTGTGCTTTCTTCGTCAAATTTTTATTTTACAGGTGCCCGCCTGTCATGAGAATACCCAGTTGTTCTTCTGTTGCCTCTGGCGTGACAATATCGACAATTTTACCCTCGTACATGACCGCGATACGGTCGGAGAGGGAGCGAATCTCCTCCAACTCTGCTGAGATAAGCAAGACCGCTTTACCGGCATCACGCAATTCGATGATACGACGGTGGATGAACTCGATCGCGCCGATATCGACGCCGCGCGTAGGTTGAGAGGCAATCAGCGCTATCGGTTCGGCAGCAAACTCACGAGCAATGATGAGCTTTTGTTGATTGCCTCCCGAAAGGGAACTGACGGGAGCCTCAACAGAGGTAGTTCGGACATCAAACTCGGCGATAAGCTTCTTAGCCCAATTTGCGATTGTGCGTAGTAATAGCACAAAGCTTCTCCAGGAGAATTGCGGCCAGCGCTGGCGTCCTAAAATGGTGTTATCTTCAATAGAGTCTGAGACTACAAGCCCACTGCCACGGCGATCCTCTGGAATATGCGCCAGTCCAACTTCACGCTCTGCACGCGCGCCTAAAGTCGTCAGGTCGCGTGGCTCAGCAGCTTGCCCATCCTTGACCTGAGTAATGGTAACCTTGCCGCTGGTGATCTTACGCACACCTGTCAAAGCTTCGACGAGTTCAGACTGGCCATTACCCTCGACGCCCGCGATACCCAGGATCTCCCCAGCTCTTACATCGAAGCTTACGCCATGCAGTACCTCCAGACCACGATCAGAAAGCGCATGCAGATTCTCTACATGCAATATAACTGGTCCCGGATGGGCAGGTGTCTTATTGACACGCAAAAGCACCTCGCGACCAACCATCATGCGCGCAATCTCAGCCTGGTTTGTATCTTTTGTCACCAACTCGCCCACGTTTTTGCCACGCCGCAGCACAGTGATGGTATCAGTGAGTTCAAGCACTTCGCGCAACTTGTGTGTGATAAAGATGATTGTCTTCCCCTGCTGTGCAAGGCCGCGCAAAACGCCAAACAGTTCAAAGGTCTCCTGCGGCGTTAAGACGCCAGTCGGTTCGTCCATAATCAGGATATCAGCCGCGCGGTAGAGGACTTTAAGGATCTCGACGCGTTGTTGCAGGCCCACGGAGAGCCTTTCAATACGGATATCGGGATCGATAGGCAGGCCATATTGCTTGCTCAATGCGAGGATAATTTCTCGCGCCTTTTTAACGTCATATACAGAGCGAACGCTTCCTGGCTCATGCCCCAGGACAATATTCTCAGCTACAGTCAAGGGGGGAATCAGCATGAAGTGTTGATGCACCATACCAATTTTCAGGCGAATAGCATCACGCGGCCCGGTGATGTGCGCGTGTTGCCCGTTGACGTAAATCTCACCGCTTTCGGGGTGAATAAGACCGTAGAGAATGTTCATCAGCGTAGTTTTACCTGCGCCGTTCTCGCCCATCAGTGCATGGATCTCGCCCTTGCGGACCTTGAGATTGACATGATCGTTAGCAACGACGCCGGGCCAGGTTTTAGTGATGTCACGCATCTCCACAGCAAATGGTATGGCAACCTCTTCAGTTGCAGCCACGGCCGTACTTTCTTGCATAGACGATCTCCTTCTCTTATTCTGTTCCCGGTTCGTAGGGGATACCGTCGGCGGCGGGCGGTGTAGTTCGACCAACCAGGCCGACAAGTGCAATCAGGGTTAGTATATAGGGTATAGTACCAAGCAGATAGGGAGAAATACCAGTATCTTGCATACGTACTGCAAGACCATTGCCCAATCCAAATAGAAGGCAAGCGCCAGCTGTCCCCAGGACGGTATACTTGCCGAATATCACAGCTGCCAATGCGATAAAGCCTGCGCCTGCCGTGATATTTGAGCTGAAAATGCCGGCAATACCCAATGACAGGAACGCACCCCCTAAACCTGAAAGTACCCCACTGCTGATCACACAGAGGTATCGCACCAGGCGCACATTCACTCCGGCGGTATCAGCGGCCTGCGGATGCTCGCCCACGGCTCTAATACGCAAACCGATATTTGTGTGGAACAGGAGAAACTGAATACCCGCCAGGATAAGCAAGGCGACATAAAAGATGATATTCTGCTGAAACAAAACCTGGCCCAGGAAAGGAATGCTCGCGAGTGGCCCCCAGGAGATAGTGGGGAGGCGAAGCGTGCCTGGCAAAGATGGTAATCCCTGCCCTTGAGTCTGAATAAAGACCAGGTAATTGGTCAGGCCAAGCGCAAAGATATTAATAGCAATGCCACTCACGATCTGGTTAGCCTTAAAATTGATGGAGACAACGGCATGAATGAGCGCCATCAAGCCTCCTGCGATCATGGCGCCAATCACACCAACCCATAAGCTCTTTGTTGCCTCTGCAGTCGCGACGGCAGCGTAGGCGCCTGTGAGCATCATTCCTTCCATAGCAATATTGACGACACCGCTGCGTTCAGATATCAAACCGCCCAGCGCTGGCAGCAAGTACAAAGTGCCAAATACTAAGGCTGCCTGCCAAAGATCAGCGGATGTGAGCACCCGGTACAAGACTTGAAAGAACACGATCATTCCTCCTCAGTCGAGTTATCTACATGAGAAACTGCGTCAGTGGATTTCTCATTCTTATCCTCAGGTAGATCAACGACTGCTACATCTCCACCGGCAGCTGCCAGTGACGGTTTACGACGAAAAGTCAACCACTTAGGCCATGCACGTTGGATAGCAGGTAAGAAATTAGCGGCAATACTGAACAGGACAAGAGCTTGGATAATAAAGACCAGGTCACTCGGCACATTTGCATTCAGTTGCATGAGCCCGGCCCCCTGTCGTAAGCCTCCAAAGAGGAGAGCAGCAAAGAATACCCCGATCGCCGTTGTTTTTCCTAACAGGGCAACTCCAATGGCATCAAATCCCACATAATCAATACTGAAGGAAGAGCCATTCAAATAGTAGGGGAACTGTCCCATCAGGCGGAAGGCCCCTCCCAGGCCTGCAAAGGCGCCTGCAATCGCCATCACCGCAAAGGTATTCCATCTGACAGGGATACCTGCGTACCTCGCCGCTTTGGGATTCTGTCCAATCACACGGATCTCATAGCCGAATGTGGTGCGGGCATATATGAACCAGTAAACAATGAGAGCTACAATAGCAAAAATGAAGGTGACATCCACCAGATATGTCTGGGGAGTTGGAATTTTAGGGAGAAAAGTACCCAGAGTATTGTTGTAGAAAACGGAAATGATCGGGAATGTCCCTTGTGAAGGAAGGGGAGAAGTAGAATTTGCCAGGTTTGGATCCTTGAGGGGGCCATTGATGAGATAGTCAGCGACATAAAAGGCAATCCAGTTCAGCATAATTGTGGTCACAACCTCGTGCGCGCCACGCCAGGCTTTCAACGCGCCAGCAATTCCACCCCAGATGGCGCCTGCGAGCGCGCCAGCAATAACCAGTGTTGGGATCAACAGCCAACCAGGCCAGTGAGTGGCATGCAGGCCAATCGCGCTAACCGTAATTGCTCCTACAGCAAGTTGGCCTTCAGCTCCAATGTTGAAAAGGCCGGCACGATAAGCAATAGCTACTGAAATACCCGCAAAAATCAGCGGCCCGACAATCACCAGGGTAAAGGAGATACTCTGTAGACTTCCAAAAGATCCCTGATACAGGGCTTGATAGGCGCTGATGGCTGCTGAGAAGCGATCACTAAGTGATCCGGACGAAGTAATCATGATTACAATGCCACCGGCGACCATCGCCAGAACTACAGCAAAGACGGGGCCGGCAATCGATACACCGGTTCGACGGATCCATGCGAGAAAATTCGACCCGGGGGTTTGCTCCTTGGACTCACTGTGTTGCGAGGTTGGCACAGCCATATCGACTTCCTCCTACTGTCCAATATCCAGCAGGGCGACCAAAGGGATCACCCCATAAGCGTCAAGTTCAGGAGGATGAAACCACGTTTTCCCGTCGGGGCGGGGGTGGATGATGTGTGGGGAGGGGACGCCTTGTGTTGTGCGTCGCCCTCGTCCGGAACAACTCCATCCTGTCTCGTTTTTCTCGTTCTTTTTTCTTGACTTGACGCCTATTGGCCGCAAGGGCCGCCCCTACAGCGAAACTTTGCTCTTATCATAACATGACCGGTTATGAGAAACAAGCATTGCTGTTGAGCTACGGCGCGTTCGGACTCGGAATATTCTCAGGAACAACAAGCGAGCCGGCCTTGATCTGAGCTGCATACGCGTCCGCAGTTGCTTTCGCATCGGCGGGAACCGCCGCATTGGGGGGAGAATAAGTCACACCATTGTTTGTCAGATCAAACTTTGGCAGGTTATTGGAATATTTTCCCTTTTCCGCCAGATCAATGATTGTGTATACAGCAACGTCGACACGCTTTTGTGCGCTTGTAATAACGCTCGGATAGAGATATCCCTGGTCAGCATCGACGCCAATACCGTACACGTTCTTCGAGTTAGCCGCATCCAATGCGCCAAGACCACATTGACCAGCAACCTGGAAGATGATATCGGCCTGGTGCTGGTTAATCTGAGACAAAGCTGCATCTTTGCACTTCGCAGCAGCGACAAAGTCCTGTGAGTAGTTGACATAGACCTTCACATTTGGGTCAACCTTCTTAGCGCAGTACTTGTAGCCAGCAATATAGCGAACGACCGGTGGGACCGGAATGCCACCCACAGCTCCGATGCTGCTGGCGCCGAGTAGATTTGGCACTTTGGCTTTGCCATCAAGTTCCATTTGACCGGCAACCGCGCCGACGAGACATCCGGCTTGCTGCTCTTTAAAGAAGAGGGGCGAAACATTGGAGAGCGGATCGCAGTTAGCACTGAGGGAAGTTAGTGCACAACCATCGACGATGGCATAATTTATGGTGGTGTTCTGCTTGGCGATCTGATCCAACGGGACCTGCATCAGAAAGCCTACGGCAATGACCAGGCCACCCGGGCCCACGCTTTGGGAAGCCAGGGTGAGATTCTTGACATAGTCATTCTGCGATTGGGTCTGGATGACTTTCGGGGTGAAGCCGTACTGTTTTTGAGCCTGTGTGTAGCCGCCGTAGGCAAGCTGGTTAAAACTTCTGTCATTCAAACCACCAATGTCAGTCACAAGCGCCACTTTTGCTTTAGCGCCAGATGATGGGGAGGACGTAGTCCCTCCACCACCTGATGATGTGCCACCGCACGCGGTAAGCAGCATTGCAAATAAGATAAAGAACGTAGTGATAGGGGCGAGGCCGCTAATTCTTCTCATATTAGCTTCCTTTCTTTTCCGCTTAAGAAATAACGCCGGATAAGAGTGTACAGGTCGATAGTTCATGAAAGCAGCAGCACAGGAAACCCACAATCCACCTTAAATAAAAAATAGCAGGGGGAAAGGGGACTTACTCTTGTGCTTTAAGTATAGCATAAAATATATTGCCTGTCGCACTATTCCGAACCATGGAACAGTTTACAATATACCTGTTCTTAATAAATACATACGTAAAGATGGGATTTTTTCTCACAAAATAGGAGAACCCGGCATCAGCGACGCCGGGTTCTCCTATTTTGTGAGTAGTAAAAGGTCAGACTCGGATTTCTTCGAGCATGGACAGGTTGATGAAAAGGTCGCAGCTCTGCCGGAGAGTGGCGGACATGGCTTCGTCGAAGGCGGCGACTTCAACACGCACGCCATGATCGGAACAGTAGTCGAGCATGGGCATGAAATCGCTGTCACCACTGACGAGCACGATACAGTCAACCGCTTTGCCCTCCACGAGGCGCACGACGTCCATGCAGAGGTCGAGGTCGAGGTCAGCTTTTTTCGCACCACTGGAGAAGGTCTTGTAGTTCTTCGTGGTGATACGATAGCCCAGACCTTTGACGGCTTGCAGGAACATCTGCTCGTCGCCCACTTGTGGACTCGTGGGGCAGTAAGCGTGTGCCCTGACGAGACGGCGATTGCCGCGCAGGAAGTCCAGCAGCTTGCCAAAGTCTACTGTCATACGGATGGTACGCGCCGAATAGAGCAGATTAGCCACGTCTACAAAGACACCTACGCGCTCAGTCGATGGGAATGGTGGCATCGAGACAGAAACATTGGTTGGGCTCTGGTTAGCGCGCCTTAGCTCAGCAATCATACGGTCTGTTTGCGTTTGAATCGCCTGCGATACAACGTTGGCAAGCTGGTGTACGGAGGCCGACGTAGCCTCTGTGGTCCGCACTGGATAGGCGGGTGTACGCTGCACATCGGTACGAATCGAGCGTACATTTTGCGCGCCGGTCGTGCCACGAGCTGGGGATGGATCAGGTCCCATGAAAGGGTTGGACCCATCGCGGCTCTGGTTCATCTGATTCACCGTGTAGCCAGAGGTAATGGTATACTGGCTTGCTGGCGCCACGGACTGCGTGGGAGCAGGTGTGCGCGGCACAGCGACAGATGGTGCCGGTGTTGGCGCGACAGGAGCTTCGGGTGTCGCCGCTTTTCCCGCTGAGGGCAAGGGTGTAACCGTCGCATTTGACGAGCCGCTCGAATGGCGGCGACGACGGCGACGCGAGCTGGCTTTTTGCAGCTCTGCATACTCCAGCGGGGGAAGATCCTCTGGACTTACCTCTTCCTTGTTGGGAACCACCGGCTCTGAAACCTCCTTAGCAATTTCCGCTGCTGGTACTACAGGGGTGGGGGCAGGAGACGTAGGAGGTGTGGCCTGTTCTTTCGCGCGCTGGCGTTCCTGTCCATGCCGGCGCCGGCCATGATCGGGAGCTACTGGTGTCGTTGTTGCTGCACTACTCCCTACCGCAGGAGCCTCTTGAGCCTGGGGTTCAGGTTGTTTGGGTGGAGTATTTTCAGATGGCTGGTTGACGACAGTTGCCTGCTTTGCCTGCGGGAGAGGCTGTGCCTCTCTTTCTCCATTTTGTCCGTCGGGTGCATACCCATTTTCTGGACGCGGGGGCAACGCTGTTGAACTGCGACCTGAAACGTCTTTGTTCTCCTCGACGCGCAGTTGACCAGACGGCGTCGATGTTGACGCTGTTCCTGTAGGCGCCGGACGATCGAAGCGATAACGACGCGCTGGACGCAGTTGTTCTTCGACTTGAGCCGGGGCAGGTTCTGTTACAGCTGGCTCTGGTTTTGGTTCTGGCTCTGACGTCGATGGTGCAACAGGCGCCTGTGCCGGCTCACTTTTTGCTACAGGAGTTTCCTCGCGGTGGCGGCCACCACCATGGCGCTGCGAACGACGTGGTGTAGCCGGGCGTAGGAGCGGGGATACAGGACGTTCGGCCGGTGTTGTGGGTTCGGGTTTGGCGGCAGCGCTCTCGGTAGGCTCTGTGGGTTGAGCCTGATCATTTATTGGAGGGGCAGCAGACTCGGTTGAGGTGAGCGAGTCAGTGGAATAGCTCTGCAAGGCAGAGTCAAAGCGTGTTTCGGTCTGTCGAAATTCTTCGATAAAATCGGTGAAAGGCCGGACATCTTCTTCGCTAACGAGCGAACTTGCGATATTGTAGGGAAAAGAAGGGAATGTTTCACTGCTGATCCCCGTTTCGCTCGATGTATTTGGAGACGGTGGGGCGGTCTCTACCGGACTAACTGACTCTACAAAGTTAACAGACTCTGTGACAGTGATTTCGGGTTTGGGCTCCTGGGTTTCCATTGCCGTAGATGGTTCCTGCGTTTCGACAGAGGCAAAATCAGCAATGGTTTGAACCTCCTGGGGTTCCTGGGTTGGATTGGGATTATGCTCCTCCTGTTGATCGTTCTGTGTAGTTGCGGACAATTGCGGTTCCTGTTCACCTGGACCACTGTCCACCGGTACCTCAATTGCTAGTGTACCAGCTTCTAAAGCGGGAGGAGATGGGCTTGTTTCGGTTTCGGTCTCAGTTTCGGAGACAACCGGATACTTAACGACGGATTCTTCGACGTCGCTATGCTCAGAATGTGTATTTTGTGTTGTCACTAAGATCTCCAGTCTCAGTAATACGGACCGGAGCGCAGTTGCTCGCCACAGAGAATGTTCGACTGAAGATGGTTTGAGTTCCTACCTACCTGATCCCCGTGCAAATTTCTTCCGCTACGCTACCTACTATGTTCTCATCCGGTCCGGTCTTGCTTGTCTACGCCGTTTTCTTCACATTTGATGCACACCACTATCGAACGGCGGAACACTGGTGGGCACAGGGAGAACAAAGGGCTAGGCTATCTAGCTTCCTTCGTTCGTCCCCACTTTTGTCGTTTGGTTGGCAGAGGGAGGGTGTCTTCATTTGTATCTTTAGCTTCGGCGAGTATATCAACCGGTAAGCTTCCTGCTTTGCTGGGCTGCGCAGCGTGACTGGTAATGCGCCAGACGTAAACGACGCGTTCTATTGCAGTCACCTGCGAGAAAATCGCCAGCAGAGCCAGTGCCCAGATACTTGTGCCAGACAAGAGTCCAATAGCCAGTAAAACGACACGTTCAGGGCGAGCGAGCAAACCAGTTTTGCACTCTAATCCCAGACCTTCGGCACGGGCTTTTGTATAACTTACCATTAAGGAGCCGACCACAGCTATAAAAATTACTGCGATCATCCAGAGTTGCTCATGCGCGAAAGGCCAGAATATATCATGTAGGTCTGGCCGCTGCAAAGCATACACGAGCATACCGAACAGGATGATACTTTCCGAGTAGCGGTCAAGCGTCGAGTCAAAAAAAGCGCCGAAGGTTGTGGCGGTGTTAAGAAAGCGCGCCATCGCCCCATCGAACATATCAAAAATTCCAGCAAACAGCACCAGCAACCCTCCGGCCACCAGGTATCCTTGAGCTATTACCACGGCTGTCAATATACTGATCAGCAGCCCTATTACCGTTAATGTATTGGGAGTGACACCTAGCCTGGCTAAAGGTCGTATCAGCAAAGCTACTAAGTGCCTAGCTCGCTGCTGAATGCGTCTGCTAAACATACACTTATTGTATCATACTTAGCCTGTCAGGGCTAGCCCCTTTAGATTGGTTTCTATACAAAGTCTTTTTATGCGACGTTTCGTTTGCGGGCGATGATCTGGGAGTTTCTGATGCGATGATGAACCAGGCGCAGGTAGGTATTCATGCCCCATAGTCTTCCGCCTGGAGCAGTGAGACCAGCCTCAATGCTGGCGCGTATTTCCTGTGCTGTTTTACCCTCGAACCAGGTACACCCACGCCCAATGGCACTCAGGGTATGGGCATCACTATTGCCGACCTCCGCCCATCCATAGATATCACGATTGGTGCGCATGGCTATGCGATTGGCGCCGATACCACAAAAGCTGGCGTTCCACGTCTCAATACCGTCAAGCCAAACATCTTTGCTGGCGAAGATGCGATCCAATACCTCGCGCTGACAGCTATGACGAAAGAGGGGGTTGAGCGGATGCGCCACGATGGCCAGTCCTCCCTGTTCGTGCACCAACTCAATGGATTTTTCAATGCTCAGATCTGGCTGGATACGCTTTTGGATGAAGAGCGCGAGCATGTGGCCTTCTTTTGTACTAACCTCTTCACCGACAATGAAATCGAAGCGATAGTTTCCTTTTGCCCACAGATCACGGGCCCTTAAAGCGCCTTCTATGACATCATGATCGGTGAGCGCGATCACGTCTAAATTCGTATGGTGCTGGACACGATGCAGAATTTGTTCAATCGTTGCAAGGCCGTCACTATAGGTGCTGTGCATATGTAGATCGGCTCTGCCCAATTTGCCAGCATGATGCGCCTGCTTTTGCGTCATTTGCCTGCGTTTGCGCAGCATTGCTGTCCCCTGACACATTCTTTCATTTTCCGATAAAGCGGTCTCCAGATTGTCTTTTTTTGTAGCCATGCGACTCCTCAAGGGCGACCGCAAGGGTCGCCCCTACTATACACGGGCTTGGCAAGGCGATCGGTCGTATAGTAGGGGCGACCCTTGCGGTCGCCCTGGCTTTTTACGTTCGCGCCTATGGGGCAAGCCCCGCCCCTACATTACCACAGGTAGGTTAAGATGTTGTTACTATGCGAGTTAATCATCTGCCATCGCTTCTGCCTCGATGAGTTCTTCACCGATGGGTAACAATTCGAGCTGGATAGAGGGGTCAACAAGTGTTTCCAGGCGTCGGAGACAATCGTGGTACCGGGCTTTATCCAGGGAACAGTGAACCTGTCGACCGTGGCGGTGAGTACGTATCAAACCAGCGCGGCGCAATTTACGAAGATGCCATGAAACAAGAGGCTGACTAAGCCCAAGTATGTCTGTGAGTTCGGTGACCGTAATCTCGTCCCGGTGGGCGAGATGGTAGACAATGGTGAGGCGTGCTACTCCCGCGAGGGACTTGACCATTATTTTGAGTTCGCGCCAGTCGTTCATTGCGCTTCCTGATGGGTTGTGCTTAGCTGTTGTATAAACAAAAGTTTTATAAACCTTTGTTTATATAGTAACTTGTGTTGGGGATTTTGTCAAGGCAGATAACAGCCTGCGCAGGCATCGGAATGTCTACCTGAAGACACTGCAGGCTCCTTGAAATGAGGGGCCTGCAGCCCATAAATATCGTCCCGCTGCTTGATGAGTGGCACGCTCAGCGGGGAGTTGTTTCACCTGGAGTAAAGGGGGCGCCATGACCGGGGACGATCAACGTTGCTATCTGTAATACTCGTTCGCGATTGATATGAATCGCCTGCATATCCACAGCCAGCGGATCATCAGCTGGCCCTTCAGCAGACCACCACAAATGAGTGAACGCGACAATGCCACCGGGAGTTCCGACGAGCGTCGTAATATCTTGCAGGGTATGACCCGGCGTTTCAATCAAGCGAATAGAAGGCGCGAGATCATACCCCTCAGCGGGACGATCCTCCCAGGTGTCACCATGATAGATAGCCCAATAATCATGAAAACGGGCGTTTGGAAACAGAGCGGCATTAAGGGTATGGTCCGGATGATGATGAGAGAACACCACATCGGTAATGGACAAGGGTGATTCACCCAATGCGGCAAGAGGCGCAAGTATGGCGTTCTGATCTGGAGTCATACCTGGATCAATAATTACCCTGATGGCCCCATCACGAACGAAACCGATCGTTGATGCTACCCGGCTTACCGCCGGTGTCTCGCCATCTCTAGCATAGCCATTGAAGAGGATATGTACCTCAGCCGATGAGGCGGGTAGCATGTTGTTTTCGTTTGCCATTTTTTCGTCCTCCTTTTCATCAAAAACTATTCTCGCTCATATTTATTAAGATCCTTCCGTCAGACTCTCCCAGCTAGCCTGACTATAGGCAAACATACTGCCAACAATAGCACCCGTCAGGAATACTAACGTTAATCCTCCCACCCATAACCCCCACTCGTTATTACTAATTTGTGCTATCCAGGAGAAGCGCAGTGTATCAACTATAGCAACAATGCAAGAGCCCAGGCCAACGACGATGCATAGCCATAGTAGAGGCATGGGAATGACAAGCCAGCGTTGAAATGCCGCCCGATACTTGCGAAAGCAACCGATCAGGTCGATGAACAGAAACGAGGCCGAGATGGCCCAGACTAGTACTGCAGCGGCCTGAGACACATTGTATAGTTGAATTGGGAAAACGGCAGGATCTCCAATCCCGAAATAGGGTGCGAGAACGAAAGCGAGGAGAGTGTAAATAATACCCAGGACTGTTTGGAAGATGATCGCGTTGGCAGGGACGCGATTGGCATTGAGTCTCCCTACGCCTACAGGCAGGCGGCTGTCAATCGCTCCTACCAGGAGGAGGCGCGCGAAGACATAATTGTAGACGAGGACAGTGGAAATAAAGGACCCCATCAGGCAGACAGCGGTGACGGCTCCCCAAAAATTCCCCAATGCTGTCTTCACTACTGTGACCAGCGCGAATGGCGTGGATCCATTTGTTGGGCCCAGCACAACCAGAATCGAAAATGTGGTGATCATGTAGAGTGCCACGATCATCACTCCACCCAGGAGGAGATGACGTTTTATCGTGAAGGACTTATTGCTTTCCTTGATTTCTCCCGCCAGGTTGAGCGGACCTTCTGCACCAATATAGGCAAAGATCATAAAACCGAACAGCACGAAATTGTCGGGGGTAATACTATAGTCGGACCAGTGGCTAAAATGGGTGGCGGAAGCATGTCCAGTTGCGAGCCAGACGATACAGGAGAGACCGATAAAGAAGCAGGCGAGCACGGTAAGGCTGACCAGTACGTTGATGACATTCTGGACTGTGCGAAACCGTTGGATAGACAGGGTACCTGCAAGGGCCAGCACAACACAGATGACCAGACCTTGCAGCCAGGTCTGGCTGAGCCAGGTGCTGTTCATGGACTGGAGGAAGGTGACCAGCAGGTCGGCCAGGCTCGTGGCTATCAAGACACCTGGAAACCAGGCACAGAAACCGGCGAAGAAGCTCGATCGTCCGCCAATGGCATGGTGCGTCCAGTTATAGAGTGATCCCTCGTGCGGAAACATGAGACCAAGTTGCACTGTGGCAATGATACACGGGATAAAGAACACCATGCACGCGAGGAGTAAATAGGTTATGGCCGCAGGCCCTCCTAGTACTGCGGTGGTCGCAGTAGTCGCCAGAAAAATGGATACGATGAACGTTGCAGTCATATCCCTGGCCCCCAAGATTTTTGGCATTGTGAGAGGCACGTAGCTTTCCGATGGTAATGGCTTGTACTCCTCGTGAGTTACTTGAGACATCTGTTGATTCGTTGCCGCCATGGATTGTTCCCTCCATCTCTCCATTCGCGCCGTGAATTTCTCTTACAAATGTCTTCGGAAAGAAACGGCACGTACTATCCTCGCTGTCTACACACAGCGAATTTTATTTGCCATAGTTGGTATATCCTTCTGTGTCTGCATGTTCTCAGCCATATCTAGAACATCATCTGAATACGGGCATGAGGGGCATTATGGCTACCTGTGCAAGTATACTCTATTGTGATGGAATCTGTGAAAAAACAGTGGCAACATAGGAGAAATTAGCTAAAGCAGAGGTATCATGATCGAACTGTCACGAGCAGAGACGCGGGCGGAAGCCGCGTGAATTCCCTGCCTCGTGACGACTCTACTTGCGTACTGGCTGTGAAAAGGTGGAAGAAAGCTATTCCAGCGCGCTCAGCAAATTTTGGGGTTCCGATTCGGGATCCTCGAGGAACACGTCTTTGCCCCGTTCGAGACCCGCAGGGTTACGACGATTGAGATAGAGTAGGTAGACGATGCCTAACACAATCCAGATAACCAGAATAGGTACCGACAGGTTGAATGGATAGGGCGGCACTGGATAGACCTGTGAGGCGAACACGAAGAACAGGATAATCACCGGGATGACCGGAACGATTACATGTTGAAACACTCGGAAGTCCTGCGGCCGCTCACGTCGATAGTACACGAAGGTTGAGACGCAAGAGGCTACGTAGAGAATCAGTAATCCCAGTGTGAGAACCGTCCCAATCAGTCCATAGGCCCCGGCATAGCCAAAGAGCAGACCCAGACCAATTGATATGACGATCGACGCCACGGAATGGACGATAATAGCGATACTGGGCGTCCGATGCGATGAGAGCCGCGCAAATACACGTGGCAAGGTGCCAATGCGACCCATGGCATAGGCAACACGCGAGGTTGCATTGATGCCGGCGTTCCCGTTTCCTACAGCACTGTTGATGATAGCAAACGAGAGAATAACTGGCCCTACTACTCCCCAGTATTTCTTGCCAAGGTCCGCCCAGGGAGCAGCTGAAGCAGGGTAGCCCTGAATAGCGGGAATACCCCAGCCATTCACTCCAGCAAAGGAGGCCACTGTATAGAGCAAGCCGATGGCTATAGCGCTGTAGACAACAGCACGTGGAATGTTTCGTTTGGGGTTATGTGTTTCTTCGCCCAATGGGGCTGCAGTTTCAAAGCCAACAAAGGCCAGAAAGGCAAAGACCATGCCTTGAAAGATACCGATCAGGCCACCCAGTCCGCTTTCTGCACTATAAATGGGAGTAAAAACTCTCAGGTCATTATGCGTGCCTACGGCCACAATCATGGTGATTGAGAGGGCAAGCATGATGCTAATTTCAATTGCCCCCAGAACTATGCTTGCCCTTGCCGAGAGCTTGATCCCGTAGTAGGTCAGGGCAAATACCCCGATATTCCCCAGGATTGTATAAACGTACCAGGGGATATCGATACCCGTTAATGTACGTATAAGATCTTCGGTATACAATCCCCAGATGAGCGCTACCAGTGGCAGCAAAAGCGGCTGAGCGATTAAGAACACCCAGGCCGACAGGAAGCCCCACCTGGCCCCCAGGCTCCGGCTGATATAGGTATACATCCCCCCGGCGCTGGGGATATGGATGGCAAGCTGCCCGATGCTTGATGCGATAAAGGCACAGGCAATCGTTGCCAGCAGAACAGCCAGTGGGAGTGAGGCTCCGGCAAAGAGAATGGCCGGGGAAAGAGCGGTGGCGATCGCCGCAGCTGGCGCCATAGCGGTGATTGATTGAAATAGCACACCAGGCAAGCCAATAGCGTCATTTCTGAGCGTTGTCCCTCCACTCTCAACGGAGGCGGTGGTCTTTGCAGTAGACAATTGCGTTCTCCTTTGCTAAATGTTCACAGGATGAGCGGTTCAGAGCGCCAATAAAACAACGAACAGATACCGCTGCGCGTGTCCACAGCGGTATCGGGGATGTTAGTGTTCGTGCTCGCAATGATCTCCATGTGCGGCTGGAGGCGGCACGTCGAGAGCAGGACTACGATCGAAAAAGTCAGTCGGTTTGAGGGTGAACCCAATCGTAGACACGGGCATCACTGGCCAGTCTTCCGTGCGTGAAACATGATGAGCGTTCATGGTATACCAGACCACCACGTCTGTATTCTCGATGCTTCGGTTGTGGCTCGTCCAGGCAGGTAACCCATCCCCACCGCGATGTTGATTTGGATAGTCCCCCGCGGGAAAGTTCTCATGAGCTGCATACGGTGTGACCCAGAGGTGTTTGCGGGCAAAACCAGCGCGTTGCATGACGTTGGAATCTGGATGAGCAAAGGGAAGCGTGTTCTCGCCGGGAAGGAGTGTGTATCCCACCGGCTCGTCGAGCCAGTTCTTGACTGCTGGATTGACGATCCTCCAGTAGCGGGCCGTGAGTGGATCGATCACCTGCTGTGCCTCCAACTCACGGGAAAGCAGCGTTGCTTTGGCGAAAAAGGCGTTGCCGTGCGGGTTCTCGGGACCGATTGGCTCGGACTCTGAGTGCACTTCGTACACCGAGTTGTTGGGGCCATCTACCATCATATCGAGTCGTAGATTGAAGATATGCTGGTGGTTCGGCGCGTTGAGCCCCGGTGCGACAAGCTTGCCATACTTGGGGATCACGCCTGGCGGAACTGCTCCGGTACTCATGATGCCGGTGAGTTTCACCTCAAACTGGATGCTGCCATCTTGATAGAGGTACCAATAAAACCCGTACTCGTAGTTGCCGACTGTAGCGATGAACGAGATGACCAGGCGGCGTGAGCGCCGCACCTCTGTCTTGTTCGTACGCCAATCAATATGCTTCCAGAGAAGGCTGTAATCCTCTTCATGCATGCAAATGGTATTCGGCATATGCACCACATTGCCGCGGCTGTCGACCATATGTGCATCGAAATAGCGGATCTCTCCCAGGCAGTCACAGCCAAGCTCCAGCGCATTGGCAAGCATGCCCACGCCGTATTCGCCCACATCGAAGGCGTTCTTACGCCATTGGTTGGGGGCGGGATCGGCGTAGGGCACCACCATCTCCGCCAGCGATGCCCGGTAAAGAATAGGACGCACGCGCCCCTGATCCTCGTAGCCGAGCGTGTACAGCACAAGCCCTTCGCGTGGTGTAAAGCCAATGCGGAATCGCCATTTCTGCCAGGAGACTTCATGCCCCCTCACCGTAAAGCTGGGTCCCTCTGGCTGGGTAATCTCCACCGGTTTAAGGTCGTCGCGCATCTTCCCAACCGCCTCTACCGAATAGTTTCCGGGTTCCGGTGGCAGGGGGATGACGCCATCGTCCTCGATCCGCACGACCTCCATCCGGTTGAGGTCGACGAGGGCTCGTACCCCTTCGACCGGGTGCGCGTAGCCGTTGTCGTCGGGACTGCCGATGCGCACCCAGGAGAGTGCACGCACCAGGCGGCGCGTCGGCTCCTCTTCGGGTCCGTAATACCCGGCACTCCAGGGGTCGACCATCACCATCTCCATGTCCGTGATACCGCGCTTAGCAAGGGCAGCCTGGAATTCCTCGTTGTTTTTGAGCAAATGCTCACACTCGAAAAACTCGTCCAACATGACAGGTGGCTGTACACCAGGAATATGCTTCCAGGAGGTGACTTTGTCTGCTGTGAGGTCCACGATAGCCTCGTATGTTGCGCCGTTAGTGTTGTCGAGCAGCTTGATAAGGGCCTCGCGCGGCATCCGGTCATCTTCATTGAAGGTGAGTACAACGTTCTTTGGCGGCTCATGGAGAGTCACCGAGACAAAGCGGACCTTATCACCGAGTTGACGTTTTTCGCGAACAAGAGCGACTGCGGCACCAAGCTCTTCGGCTGTCAGCGGCTCTAACGGATGATGAAACGATGGTTTCGTGAGACCTAATCCTCCAACCCCGTGTTGGATATCAACCATAGAGTATCCTACCTTTCGCTGCACCTGACATATGCCCGGTGTTCTTAACTCCAGCGCGTACTCTGTACCTCAGGAAAGGAGGCACACGCTTCCGCTCTCACCGTCGAAAACCGGTGTTTTGCGTCGCTTTAGCACGCTTCTTGCGTTGCAGCAATGCACTCGCACCAGAAAAGCGCCGTTTTCTCCTCCTGTCCACATAAATAAAGGAATGTATCGTTGTCAATAATGCCTCGTCTCACGCAGGTGATGTTACTAAGTGCAAGACCAACATTTGCAACATGGTTCAAGCATACAATGAGGAAATGCTTCTGTCAATGACTTTGCCTCTTTCCTAATCAGGAAAAACCGAGCAGAGGTGAACAAAATGGATGAAGGCCAGTTGTCTTGAACAACCGGCCTTCATTCGTTACGGGATAGAGGGCTCATCGGCGGATTGCAGTACGGCATCCTCACAGGAGCAGCTTTTGCTGCCCTCACCATGCTCCTCATCCTCATCGGCTTGTCAGGAAAGATTGTGCGAGAGCAAACGCCACCTCCTGAGCCATCCTGAAGCCTCATCAAGAGGTCTCTCAGAGAGACCCGACCCCGTCCCTCTCTACCCTCTTACCCGTGTCTCTCATGCTGAAGGGTGATATGGCTCTTGATGAGCGATGTTGGTTGTAAAGTCCATGAGAGCATTTGCGCTGGCTCTGGTCACTCTTGCCTGCCTCACCGGAGCCGACCTCTTCCAAGCCACCTTCAGAGATGCCGATCTCAGGGGAGCCGACCTCTTCGGAGCCAGCCTCAGCAATGCCGACCTTAGGGGAGCCAACCTCGGATTCGCTTTCCTTAGGGAAGCCGATCTCCTTCGAGCTATCGGACAGTATACAGCTCATTGCCTCTAAAAATCGTAGTTGCGCGGGAGATAAGGTATCACTGGTTAGCTCGGACAAGACATCCGCGATCGGACTTGCCAGACGCCCACTGATGTGCTCTGAAAACTCTGATTGCATCGAAAAGATGGTCAGAAGTTCGTCGGATGCGAGCACATCTTCGATGAGTTGATCCACCTCGGGAGCATCTTCCTGGAGGGAAACCAGTGCGGCGAGGCGTTCTGCTAAGCCCAGCATTTGTTGGTAGAGTAGTGGGTGTTCGGCAACATGGAGAATATACAACCTTGCCCCAGGGGCAAGGTCAAGGGGGGAAATACACGACTGAACGTAGGGGCGCAATTCATTGCGCCCGGGTGGGAGCCGATTCTTGTCCCCGTGCGCAATGATGCACTTTGACAAATTCATCCGGACAACGGTAGGTGCCGGTTGATCGCGCACATGGCCGATTGATCGGCCCTCGGGGGCTCTTCCGCTACCCAAATGATTTTGTGAAAAGCCATCATTGCGCCCCAGGACAGGAATCGGCTCCCCCACCCGGGCGCAATGAATTGCACCCCTACCTCGTTTCTCTTAGGTCCGCAGGAAGGACGGCAAGGCCAGCCTCAGTCATGCGGCCTTCGCGTAAGAGATGGGCTACACGGGTGCGATTGGATGCCGACCAGGGGCTTTTTGGGCGGCGCGGGGTGAAGCGGCCAGCGTATGTCTCAGCATCGATACCTTTGTTGGTGCCATCGATCCAACCGAAGCAGAGCGCTTCTTCCACCGATTCTTCGTATGAGATACCGGTTTTGCCCGAGGTTTTTTTGTAGTAGATGAGCCAGATCTCTTTGCAGTCGGCATTGTGTTGGGCGAGCCACGCGCGCCACTCTTGCCGTGAGGTGACGAGGAGGGTTTCGCCGATCTCCATGGTTGTGCGCTCCTCTACTCGTTTGTTGTCCGGTTCTCTTGTTTGGGCTGGGTATGCATCATTTTACCCCATCGTCCCCTGCGATTGTTGCCCAGTGAGGCCAGCCCCACACCTGTCAGGGTTATCAGGATAGCCACGACTTCCAGGGGTGTAAGCCGCTCATTTGCTAAGACGACGCCGAGTCCTACTGCCACCATCGGATTTACGTAGGCGTAACTGGTGGCGAGCGCGGGGCGTGTATACCGCAGCAGGTAACCGTAGGCGCTGAAGGCCACCAGGGAGCCGAACACGACGAGGTAGGCTAGAGCCCAGAGCGACTGGCTGACCGCCAGGTTGGGCGTCCTCTCCCTGAGGCCAAAGCTCATGATTACGAGCACGCCGCCACCGATCAGCATTTCAGCTGAACTTGACATGAGTCCCGAGGGCAGGGAGATATGCTGGCTCCATGCCGAGCCTAAAGCCCAGCAGATGGGGGCAAGCAGCAGGGCTATTGCGCCAAGGGGATTGGCCCAGACGCCATTGCCGAGGTTCAAGAGTATAACGCCAACGAAGCCAAGGCCCAGGCCAAACCACTCGATGCGGGTGGGCCAGCGACCCCAGAGACCGGCGAAAAGGGCCGTCCAGAGAGGCACGGCGGCTATGCCTACCGCGGCTAGTCCCGTGGCTACCCACTGCTCGGCAAAGGCGACTCCTCCGTTTCCTCCTGCCAGCAGCAGCGTGCCGACGATGGCCGCGCCAAGCCATTGTTTCCTGGTAGGAGCAGGGTTACCTCGCAAGCGTAAGACCAAAAAGAGAAGACCTCCTGCTACCAGGAAACGAATAGCGGCCATCAGAAAGGGCGGAAAGCCGAGCAATGCGATGCGCATACCAAGATAGGTTGATCCCCAGATGAAGTAGAGAGCAATTAATGAGAGCAATACAAGGAAGCGATTCCCTTGAGGCTGCTGGGTAGTGTCTTTATGAATTGCGGTTCCGCCGCTTAAAGAGCTTTCTTGTACGATAGTAGAAGGTTTTGTTGGATAGCTATTTTTCACGTGACACCTATGAGTCTAGTGTATAAAAAGTGTGATTGGCCGGGAAACACCCCTTTTCAGAACGAGCCTGCTGGTTTTGCACTACTTTTGCCCTACAAAAGAAAGAGAGGAGGGACGCGGGACTAGCCCGCTCCCTCCATGGTTAAAGAGGTTATGAATACGCTAATGAAATCCATACCACAGTTGTCTTCGCAGCCACTCGAGGCTATTAATGCCGTCTCTGCTATCGGCGCCCCAACGCATGGCTGCTATATCCAATACAATGACCATGAGCAAGATGATGATAAATGCCATCATGCTCTCCTTTTCTCCTTCACCCAGGAAGGATGCTCATATTATACTCTTGTTAAAGATGTTTCAATATACATTGGGCCATAATACTATATAATTTATAGTAACAGATTCCCTGTTTTATTACTACGGCCAAGTTGGTCTTTTAGCACTAAATTGACTCTCGATTCTTAACTTGATGTCTCTTGGGCAACGAAAGCGTCCTCACTCTCCGCATTCGCAACCCCATTGACTCCAACAAAATGGGAAAGGGGGTTGCCAAAGGAGCAACAAAGAAGGACAATCCTTTCACAAGATCTTGAGAAAGTTGAAAGGAGTTCCTTCTGATGACCCATGATAGCGCAAACGAGAGAGGGAGGCAACTGCCAGTGCCCACCCAACACCAGGTGGTGAGCTACGTGACCGAGCAGACGCAGGCGGTGGTGCTAGCGGGGCGGCGGCGCGGCAAACCGGCGACGCTGACGACGCTGCATTTATGCCTGGGGATTGTCCTGTGTGGCCTGCAGGGCTTTGGCTCACAACTGAAGCTGTGGCGGCGTATTTGTCTGGAACCGATCGGGCCCTTTGCCCCGGTGTACGTGGTGGACCAGGCCGTCTACAACCGGTTGGCGCGGGCGGCAGGAGCGATGCGCGCGTTCTTTGAGCAGGTCAGTGGCTCTCTGGGCGAGCAGCTGGTCGGACTGGAAGAGCGCAGCCTGGCTCCCTGGGCCAGGCAGGTGCTGGCATTGGATGAGAGCACGCTGGATGCGGTGGGACGCTGGCTGCCCGAGTTACGCCCCTTGCTGCCGGGCGATCCGCGCTTGCTGGCCGGACGCATCAGCGCCTTGTTTGACCTGCGTCGGCAACAATGGGTGCGCGTGGAAGTGTGGCAGGAGGCGGTGGCCAATTGCAAGCAGCAGGCGCGCCTGCTCATTGAGGGGCTGCAGAGCGGCACGCTGCTGCTCTTTGATCGCGGCTACTTGAGTTTTCCCTGGTTTGATGAGTTGAGCGAGCGGGGGCTGTGGTGGATCAGTCGCTACGCTAATCACGCCAGCATGCAGGTGCAGCACGTGTTCTATCAGGGGGATGGGGTGCTCGATGCCCTCGTGCTGCTGGGCCAATACCGCGCCGATCGCGCCAAGTATCCGGTGCGCTTGGTGCAGTTCTACAGCCAGGGGCAGCTGCATCGCTATCTGACCAATGTGCTCGACCCGCAACAGTTACCCCTGGCTGAGGTGGCCCGGCTCTATGCACGCCGCTGGGATATCGAACTGGCCTTCTGCTTGCTCAAAGAGCATCTGCATGCCAGTCAGCTCTGGAGCGCCAAATGGCCAGTGATCCAGGTGCAAATCTGGTGTGCCTTGCTCTTAGCCCAGCTCTTTCATGGCTTGCAGGTGCAGCTGGCGGCTCAAGAAGGAGTGGATCCCTTCGAGGTCTCGATTGACCTGCTGGTGGACTTGGTGCCTGACCTCCTGCACCGCGGCCTCGCGCCGCTGCCATATCTAGGACGCCTGTGGCGCGAGATCGGCCTCATTCGTCGAAGTCAGCGCCTCAAGCCGCAGGTGCCCTTTGTCGATGCTAGCTGGATCACTCCGGCACCGCGAGAGGCAGTGCAGCCGCGTGAGAAGCCTCGCTACGCCCAGCGCAAGTGTGAGCCGGGGCCTCGGCCCAAGACCAAGAAAGCGAGGTAAGTGATGGGCTTGTTCGATTTTGTTGGAGTCAATGATTCGCAACCCCCGCCCCTACGAGATGAACCGGCTTCTTTTCCTGGGCGAGGAGACGTTGCTTGCGTTCTTTGCCCCAGCGATAGCCGCCGAATTCGCCGTTTTCGCGCACGACGCGATGGCAGGGAACGATGAGCGCGACGGGATTGGTTGCGCAGGCTTGGGCAACGGCGCGAGAAGCTCCGGGTTTCCCGATGGCCTGGGCAATTTCACGATACGAGCGTGTGCTACCATAAGGGATGGCCTGCAGGGTTTCCCAGACGCGCCACTGGAAAGCTGTTGCCTGTACATCTATGGGTAGATCGAGATGAGGCTGCTCGCCGTTCAGGTAGTCAAGCAGCGCTTTGACCCATTGACCAAGCTGGTGGTCGTCGCGCTGTATGTTTGCGGTCGGGTATTCGCTGGTCAGGGTAGACTCGAGTGATGTGTCGGAATCTCCAAGGCTCACGGCACAGACGCCTTTTTCGGTGGCTGCAACGAGTAATCGACCAAGGGGACAATTGACGATGGTGTAGTTGATATGCATTCCTTTGCCTCCGCGACGATAATCTGTAGGTGTCATACCAAGTTGGGCAGGGGTACGTTCGTACAGGCGGCTGCTTGAGCTATAGCCGACCTCGTACAGCGCCCTGGTTACAGAGTTGCCGTCTTTGAGCTGCGTTTTTAACTTTCCGAGCCGGTATGCCTCAGTATACTGGCGTGGTGAAATGCCCATGACGCGTTTGAAGACGCGCTGCAGGTGATAGGGGCTCAAGTGCACCTGTTCACCAAGGGTGGCGAGTGTTACCGGTCCCTCCAGGTGAGATTCGATGTAGCGACAGGCCTGCTGGACTAGCTCTACCTGATTTTCGAGCAGGGAGGGCTCTCCAGGGTGGCAGCGGCGGCAAGGGCGAAAGCCGGCTTTTTCGGCGGCTTCGGGCCGGGCGAAAAAGAGGACTTGCTGGCGCTGTGGCTTGCGCGAGGGACACGATGGATTGCAGTATATTCCTGTGGAGCGTACGGCATAGACGAAGGCTCCATCTTCTTGTCAGCACTGCTTGCCAGTATTTTTCTTCTTGATGCATTTTTGCTTTTACCTTTCTTTTCTCGCCACCTCTGTTTCTCTAACGATATGATAGGATATTAAGAGGATGAATGCTATCTGATTCTTGCGCTGAAACTTTGGCGTAGAGAATCCTTTTGTTATCAGGAGGAGCTATGTCTGCACCCGAATATGATCATTTGAAGTCTGATATTGATGAACTTGTGCCAGATCTGGTGGCTTTGCGCCGCGATTTGCATGAACATCCCGAACTTGCGTTTGAAGAGGTACGTACCTCTGGTATTGTAGCACAACGTTTGCATGCATTGGGCCTGGAGGTGCGAACGGGGGTTGCTAAAACAGGCGTAGTTGGCCTGTTACGCGGTGAGGCGAGCAAACCGGGCGCTAAAACGATTGCGATTCGCGCCGATATGGATGCTCTGCCTGTTCATGAGCTGAATGAAGTCGATTATCGTTCCACCGTCGATGGCAAGATGCACGCGTGTGGGCACGATGGGCATACCTCGATTGCGCTGGCCGTCGCCGATATTTTGAGCAAACGACGCGCTGAACTGACTGGCAACGTGAAATTTATCTTTCAACCTGCCGAGGAGACGATTGGCGGGGCCGAACCAATGGTGAAGGAAGGCGCGATGGAGGGGGTGGATGGCATCATTGGCCTGCACCTGATGAGTGACTATGAGATGGGGCATGTGGGTGTACGCCCGGGTATCGTCTTTGCCAGCGCTGATAAATTCGTGCTCACTGTGCATGGCAAGGGTGGCCATGCAGCTATGCCGGATTCGGCGGTTGACCCTATTGTGATTGGGGCATACATTATCACGGCGCTGCAAACGCTGATCAGCCGTGAGACCTCGCCTTTCAGTCCTGCTGTGATTACCATTGGCAAGATGGAGGCGGGTACAGCGTTTAATATCATTCCCGAAACGGCGGAACTGCAAGGCACGATGCGCGCTTATAGTGTGGAACATCGCGAGAAAATGTTGCGCCGTATTCGCGAGGTAGCTACGGGCGTTGCTAGCGCCATGGGAGCTACTTGTGATGTGAAAACCTTCAATGGCTGCCCACCTTGCATCAATGATGTGGCGATGACGGAGGTGGTGCAGCAGGCGGCCATTGCCTCTGTGGGAGCGGATAAAGTCGATGATGATGAAGATGTGAGGACCACGGGCAGCGATGATATGGCTGCTTTCCTTAATGCTGCTCCTGGTTGCTACTTCATTGTAGGAGCAAAGAATGAGGCAAAGGGTGCGAAGTACCCACATCACCATCCACGTTTCAATGTAGATGAGGATGCGATGCCCATCGGGGTCGAGGTCTTGGCGAGAGCTGCACTGGATTTCCTCAAGTAGGAGTACGCTTGAGAAGGGGCTTCCGAGGCGATCTCACCAAATACCTTCCCCAACGTTTAAACGCCGCGCCAGTGGAAGCTCCCTTCGTAGCGCACGCGGGGCAGCAGGCCCAGTCGTCCCAGGTGATAGTAGACGAAGCAGCCCGCGCAGAAACCCACGGTCAGGTTGATACCCGCCAGTACAAAAACGATCAGATCGAGCGCCCAACCGACTGCTGTAGCCTTCGTGAGGTAGAGTACGAGCGTAGCGACAATGAGAAATGCTGCGCCGACGCCCTGGGCGAAGCGGTGTGGAGCAGGATCATCCTCGACGATGCGCGGCTTCAATAGGTGCAGGGGGATTAAAACGCCGTTATAGATCAGCCGGAACGGGCTTATAGAAGGAGCCAACGCGCTTAGCGCCATGACGACTGCGGTAATGGCGACGATGATGGGCTGGTTCAAGATAAAGGCCAGGGCGGTAAGTACGACGATGCTGGCCTGTGAAAATTTGGCCAGGTGGGTATCTACCCGCGGGACATTTGTTGTAGTGGGAGACGAGTTTGTGCTGGTTGCCATGGTATAAATCTCCTTCCAGCGTGCTAGAAGGACTTCTTTGTCCCTATGATGTTGTTTTGATAAGTGAAAACTTGAGTTATTCGATCAACTAACTTAATTTGTTGTACTCATTGTAGTGTTGGAGGGAGGTGTATGTCAAGAGAGGGTTTGGGCCATGGCTTTGCCGGCGCGTTGGCCGAGGACGATGCCGGGGAGGACTCCAAGGGCGCCGAGTCCCAGCATGGCCGCAGATTCCAGTACCAGTACATGGGCTCCGGCCCTGGAGGCGCTCAAGGCGGCGCTGAGGCCAGCTACACCGCCGCCGATTACGACAACGTCAACCGTCTGCGCTGGCAGTGACCGGATGTCGGACAGTTCCAGTTCGCCAGGCACCGCAGGGTCAAGGTCGTTCCACCAGGGTACTTGCTGTGTAAGAAGTGGGTCGAGTTGTGTTTGTGTGTATGATTGCATGTTATTCCTGTTATTTTGCGGGGCAGGGGCAAGCTCCGCCCATACATATTTATTTTCCCAGGAGTTCAGTGCGTTTGTCGCGCAGGAACTGAGCGATGGTTGTTGGATCGTCTTTATCAAGAGCCATCTTCTTGAGGTCGGCCAGCACTGTACTCCACTGTTCTTTGGCGGGGAGATAGCGATTATCCCGGCTCACGAGATCTTCAAAGATGCGGCGCTCCAATTCATGCCATGCGGAGCGGTCGCGTCCATCGATGTCGCCGCCTTCAGGGATATAGTCCTGGTCGTTGGTGTTGTTGTCGACGCGCACGTAGAGAGGACGGAAGTGGTTGGTCACTATCTCCTCCATATGTGGCAGGTCGAGGGAGCCGGCATCGAAGTTCAGCGTACCGATCAATTGAATTTGCACGAGCGGGCGCAGAGAGCCGTCCTGGTGTTTGTATGCTTCGCGCTGGCAGTAGTCTTCCAGGCGAGCGTAAAGGGCGTTTGGCTCATTCAGCCCGTCCACGCGCAATTCGTGGCGCACAAAAGGACGGCGTTTGCTAACAAGATGTGTGGCATGGTGATAGCGCGCCGTTTTGTTGGGGTCGATCACTTTTTCTGGCTCGCCAGTGTCAATTTCGACGAAATAATAGCCGCGATCCTCCCATGCCGCCTCTTCGGCTCCCCATGTCTCAGTCGAGCCAGGGTTATATATCCAGCCATCAAATTCATACGGCTTGTGGACATGGCCCAGCGCCAGGTAATCCACGCAGGTTCGCAGCGGTTGAAACTGTGACATGGTGGGGAGACCCTGCACACGCGGCACAATGCCCTCTATACCTGTATGCATGATGAGGAGGCGATACTCGACACCCTCGGCATCTTCCCCGGCGCGGGCGGTGGCTAAAGCACCGGCCAGCCCTTCCATGCTGCGGCTGGTCGCCGCTCCCTGCCAGGGCAGGCCATAGACGCGCAGGCGTCCATCATGCAGATCGATGTGCGAGCCGCGCATGGTGCCTGGTTGCCAGTAATTGAGGACGGGAGCGCCGTCGCGCATAATGGGAGCGAGAAGCGTGAGGTACTCTTGATGACATAAAAATTGCAGCCAGGAAATGCCATCGCGATAATAGCTACGATCGTGGTTGCCCTCGATGGCGATGACGGGGATATGTTTTTCTTTGAGCTTCTTCAGGCCTTCAATAGCATGGATGAGCGTCAGGGCATCAATGGCACGCTTATTGAACAGATCTCCGGCAATGACCACAAAATCGACAGGACGATGAGCCGCCTCGTCCATGATGTCCCAGAAAGCGCGGCTGAAATCGTTAAAGCGTTCGCCCACGCCATATTGTTCATAGCCCAGGTGTGTGTCCGCTATGTGAATAAAAGAAGCTCGCATGAATCTCCCCGAATCGTTATGGCCAGTGTACTGGTCCAGTCATCCAGGCACGGAAGCCGGCGGCAAAAAGAACGAGGGCCGCGATGCTAAAGATCAGGACATCTCGCCGCACATTTTTACCGCTAGTAGCATACGTCAGAGCGACCGGAATTGCCAGCGCAACAATGCCACCATAGACGTAGTGCAGGTAATAGAGGTCGGTGCCTGTGCCTGGCCTCAGACCAAAAAGTACCAGTAAAATGCCAAATACGCCTTGCAACAGGGCAACGATAGCCGTAAAAATGAGTAAGATGCGCCAGGGCCGGTAAATGGTCGTGGTTTTCTTCATAAAGAAGAGCACAAGCCCCCAGATACCTGCTACCAGGCTGGCAGCGAGGATCAAAAACAGGTTGAAGTAATGTAGTTGAGCGATGAAATTCGCCATTGTGCACTCCGAGGCCGCTTAAACCGCGACGAGTATATCAGACAGTTCTTTTTTGCTCATCGAAATCTGGAACACTTTGCAGGTGCCAGGTTGGATAACCCTACTATAGCGTGTGCGAGGTATAAAGACAAGTAGGTATGCTACTACCCACACACTTCTTGAGCATGCATAATAGTGAAACGAAGGAAGTCGAGTGTTGCGGTTAAATCGTCTTTTGCGTGCTGATGTCGCCAGGTCAATGCTCTCTCGATGACCGGTCGCCATTTGGGGTCAAGGGTTTGACGCGCCCAGGCAGCAGCTTCAGGTTTGGAGACGACAGCGCCCTGGCTCAAGGTGTACAGTGCTCGACACATCGTCAAAACGGCAAATGCCTGGTAGTCACGCGAGCGTAACCACTCCGATTCTGCAAGCTGGGCCTGCCAGAAGTCCCTGAGCATCTCACAAACTGCCTCACGCAGTTCGCGCGGAGGGACGGGATCGATCAATGTGCTGGGCGAGGGACCCCAGACAATAACGCCGTGCTCGCGCACGATATGACGCTCAATGACCCAGTTGCCTCCATGTTGGCCGACGTGAAACTCCCAATCGACGCCAATCGTTGGATGAGAGGCATTGTGGGGGTCATACCGCCGGAGTGCCGCACGCGGAATGTAGGAGCCTTCTAAGCGATCGGCATAAGGGAGCCCGCTGGAGGCAATGCTGTCATGCATGTCTCGCAGCCCTTCCAGCACCTTTTCAGAGAGATCCTCCGTTGTCACGATCAGAAAGTCGACATCGCTGGACTGCGGGTCAAAATCCCCCAACGAAAGCGAGCCGTACAGGTAGCATCCGACCAGCTTTTCGCGCAGGATCGTTTGCACCCCTGCGAGCAACATGAGCACAAGCGTATTGACTGCGCCGTATGGCGTAGGGCTGGTAGGCTGTGCTGAAGTCAATCCAACGAGCCTCCTACTCTTGAAAATGGGAATGGGATATCTTGCCCAGATGCATCTGGGCAAGATTGATTTCTGTTCAGGCTCAGTATAGCAGCTACTCTTCTGAAGAACAATGAAAAGGAAGCGGTCACTGCGCAGCAACCGCTTCCTTACTTGCACCATAATTTACCTGTCAATTACCCTATTGAGACGAGGTCGGCCGTGAGCCGGGTGGCATTGAGGGTGCCCCAGCCTGTCGCCATGTCATAGGCGTTGGTGACGGGATAGGCGCCGCCGTTGAAGCCAAGCTCGTCGTTGTTGGATGGCGTCGATGGGTTGCCGGGCGGTGTGATGTCGTGGAAGTCGCTGTTGTACTGACTGCCACTGGCTATTTTATAGAGGGCAGGATTGAGGAAGCCCATCGGTTTTTTGCCCTGCTGCGCTGCCTTCTGATTGGTCAGGACGACCATAGCGGCCCACATGGGAGCGGCAGCTGAGGTGCCTCCAACGGTGAGCCAGCCACTGCCTCCAGCGCCGCTGCAGGATGAGCCCGCCGTACAGTAGACGGGGTAGCCGGTGGCGGGATCGGCATCGAGCGAGACATCCGGCGTCTCACGCATGCCGTTGGAATACTGGTTTTGCGTACCAGGGCCTTTCTGCCAGGCGGGCTGCTTCCAGAACTGGCTGATGCCGCCACCGCCCGCACCGCCGAATAGACCGCCGTTCCAGACGTGTTCGGACTGGTAGCTGTTGTCGCTATTCAGCGAGAGCGTTGTTCCTCCAACTGCCGTAACGAAAGGCTGCGCGGCGGGATCATCGGCATTCAGCGAGGTATCGAAGCTCGAACCGCCCAGCTGGAAGCAGCTTTCACTGCCACTGTCACCGGAGGCGACGAGGATGCTCTGGCCCTGTGCCGCGGCCTCCTGGAAGAATTTGTTCTCCTGCTGAACTTCCTGCTGCCCCATGTTTTTCTCGCAGTCGCCCCAACTGACGCTGATGACCGGCGTGCGGTCGCTGACGATGCGCGCGAATTCGTCGTTGTAGCCCTGCGTTGTGTTGGGGGCCTCGTAGACAATCAATTTGGACAGTTTGGGGGCCATGCTCAGGATGACTTCCATGTCCAGCTCGACCTCGATAGCGCCCGCGCCAGGCTGGCCGTTGAAGCCATCCAGGATAACGTTGCTAATGGGCACGCCGCCGCCGCCAAAGCACTGCGTGTAAGCCTTTACATCGGTCTGGGAGTAGCCGTCAAGCTCGAAGACTCCAACGGTCTGTCCCGCGCCCTGCAGGCCAGCGCTATGCAAGCCGTCATAGTTATAGGCTTTGGAGAACTGGTTGGGGATATAGGCAACCTGGTTGCCGCCGCTGCTCACGCCCGCGCTGGGACAGCTTGCCCCGGCACGGGGGTTGTTTGCCAGGTTGTGATTCCGCGAGGCGATGGGTGGGTGATAGAACTGGTTCGCGTTGTCGAGTCCGCCGATGAAGCTGACGAAACTGGCGAGATAGGCCGGCAGGGTGGGCACGTTGGCGTTGGAGAAGAAATCGCGCCCCAGGGGGCTTCGATAGTCGTTGATGGTGACGCCGAAGGTATGTTCCGCCAGCGATTCCGGCCCGCTAAAATCGATGACGAGATGGTTGGAATATGTCTGTGTGATGATGAAACCCTGCTGCGTTAAATAGTTCTCGACCGCTTGTTGCTGGCCGGTGGTGGGACCAAAACGCTGAGCAAACTCAGCGACGCTGAGAAATTGATGGTAACTGGGGGAAGAGGGATCATAGAGATCATGGAGTAGAGCGTTGAGCTGGCCCTGGTTGCGGAGTGCCATGTTGACACCCATCTGCAGGGTGCGGTTTGACCGGTCGCTTCCCAACAATTTGCTGACGTTTAGTAGAGGGGGAAGGCCGCCGACACCGACTGGTGTGAATTGCCCCGCTGCCGCCACATTGGCGTTGTGACTGGAGAAGAAGAAACTACCGAGTAGTAGTAAGATGATGAGAAGTCCTGAAGAGATAGCGAGTTTAGAACGCACGTTGACCTCCTTACAACACAACAAAATAGAGGATAGTTCTGTGTTGAAAGAACGTCATCAACGAGATAAATCGCAGATTTTTGTGATATACTGTGACGCCCCTTATTACCGTGAAATACGACGATGGAAAACGAGTATCGCTGATGAACGGATTTCGCTATAGCAGCTATGCCCAGGAAATCATCTTTGGCCCGGGCTCACTGGCGCGCCTGGATGAGGCAGTGGAACGGTTTCACTGGCAGCGATTGCTGCTCTGCTCGACAGGCACTTTGCAGCGCGACGGCACCATTGCCTCGCTTGAGGAAGCGCTGGCAAAGCGCCTGGTGGCAGTTTACGCTCATGTTCAACCGCACGTTCCCGATTTTCAGGTCGTTGAAGCCACGGCGCTTGCGCACGAAAACGAGGTTGACGCTGTGATTGGTCTGGGCGGGGGAAGCGCGATCGGCATGGCGAAAGCCGTCAGCCTTTCCCTTGAGGAGAAACGCAAGGGGCGACCAGCGCGCGCGGCCTTTCCAACCGATCAGCCTCTTGTTCCCGTTGTGGCCATACCAACAACCTATGCCGGGTCAGAGATGACCCCGACCTACGGTGTCACACGCCTCGAGAATGGATTGGCACGCAAAGTTACGGTAACCGATGCCAAAGTTGCCCCGAAACTCACCCTTTTTGATCCAGTGCTCACACTCAAGCTCTCGCCAGCGATGACCGCCTCGACCGGTATTAACGCCCTTGCCCATTGTATTGAAGCTCTGTATTCGCTGACGCGCAACCCGCTTTCCACTGCTGCCGCCATTAGTGGCGTCCGCGCGATCACTTCCGCTCTCCCACGTTGCTACGCCGCTGGAGATGACCTGGAAGCGCGGAGCGAGATGTTGATGGGAGCATACCTGGCGGGAACGGCCCTATCCAGTGTTACGATGGCATTACACCATGGTCTATGCCACGTGCTGGGCGGTACGGCTGGCGTCCCACATGGCGTGGCCAATGCGATTATCCTGCCGCACGCCATGCGTTTCAACCTGGATGTGACTGCCGAACAACTGGCGCCAGCGGCGGCTGCCATGGGGATTTCGCTCGTGGGTAGGAGCGCAGAAGCGGCTGTGGAAGAGGCTGTGCAGCGAATCTATGCACTGATCGGTCAGATGGATCTACCGCAGCACTTGCGCAATGTTGGCGTGCAGGAGGCCGACCTGCCTCAACTGGCGCAGCTCGCTTTACAGAGTCGCGCGGTACAAAGCAATCCCAGGCCCATCACCAAGGCAGCTCAGGTCGAGGCAGTGCTGCGAGCGGCGTGGTAGGGGACGCAGTTCAATCCTCTTGAGAACGTAGCTTACTTTTTGTTTCACTTGTTTCACTTGTTTCACTTGTTTCACTTGTTTCACTTGTTTCACTTGTAGCAGATGTGCTCTTTTAGCAGGAGGCAACGGGCGATTTTGAACGAGATGCGATGGATTTTTGGGAAAATGTGTCCGATTTTGCGAGAGATTTTTTTTTGAAAATGGGTGAGCTTCTTTTGACATGGACTGGTGATATCGATGCGTTGGTTTGTCCAGTGGTCAATTTGGCTCCTCGATAGCTTTTTTGATCATTCTTTCTGCGGGGTGGGGAAAAGGAAGGAGGAAAGGAGGGGACGCTTGCGTCGCCCATAGGGGGAGGTCCAAGGCCAATGGAGAGCGACGAGCGAGGGCGACGCAAGCGTCCCTACGGGAAAACGAGACGCCTATGCCTGCCCACGCTTGAGGGGGAAATAGGCTATAATGTTGCTACATACACCATTGTTTTGTTATGCTGGCCCTGTCAGCAAAGGAGAAACAACGCATGGCATCTACGGCCAATATACTGGGAATTCACCATATTACCATCGTTAGTGCAAATGCGCAGAGGACGATAGATTTCTATACGCAGGTGCTTGGGCAGAGGTTTATCAAGAAGACGGTCAACTTCGATGATCCTGGCAGCTATCACCTCTATTTTGGGAATGAAGTGGGGCGGCCTGGCTCGGTCATCACCTTCTTCGAATGGCCTGGTGTGCACAGGGGACATCCTGGTATTGGCGGCACGCACCACTTCGCGCTCATCGTGGCGGACTACAACGGCCTTTTACAGTGGAAGCGGCGACTGGTAGACATGGGTATCGAGGTGGAAGGGCCCCTCGACCGCCATTACTTCAAGTCGATCTACTTCAATGATCCCGACGGTACCATTCTTGAAATTGCGACGCTTGGTCTCGGCTGGACGATTGACGAGGCTCCTGATGCCCTGGGCACGGAGTATCGCGAGCCCCCGGCACAGATGCTTGTCAACAACCGCGACGAGGCGCGCATCCAGGCGGAGACCTGGCCGGAGCCGGTACCAACGATCACAAGCGCTATGGCGCTGAGTCAAGGCTTGCACCACATCACGGCCATTGGCAGCGACATTCACCGTACACAGGCGTTCTTTGGAGACCTGCTGGGTATGCGGCGCGTCAAGATGACCTCCAATTTTGATGATCCCACGTCGGCGCACTGGTATTGGGGCGTGGGAGATGGACGACCGGGCACCTTGATAACCTACTTTGAGCGTAGCCCGAGCAAGAGTCCCCGTGCGCAGATGGGCGCAGGGCAAACACACCATTTTGCCTTTGCCGTTCCCGATGAAGAGACACAGCTTATATGGCGTGAGAAGCTGGTGAAAGCCGGATTGCGCGTGACCCCTGTGCTGGATCGTGTTTACTTCAAGAGTATCTACATGAATGATCCTGATGGTCACATCGTAGAACTGGCAACGGTAGGGCCGGGCTTTACCGTCGACGAGCCGGTAACCGATCTTGGACGAGACTTGAAGTTGCCGCCATGGTTGGAGGGGCAGCGCGGCCTGATCGAGCAAGAACTGCACCCGGTCACGACGCCACAGTGGCATCCTGTGGAGGCCAGGTGATGAGCGAAAGAGCAGAGAAGAGCGCTGGACCACACCAGGGACAGCCAGTGCTGATGACCGGCGAATCGCTGGATAAAGCAACTGCCGCTATGGTGATGCTCCACGGTCGCGGCGCCACGGCGGAAGACATACTGGAGTTGGCCGCTGAATTCAAACAGCCGGGCTTCGCCTATATAGCGCCGCAGGCCGCGCGGAATTCCTGGTATCCCAACAGCTTCCTCGCGCCCATCCCCAGTAATGAGCCGGGACTTTCATCGGGGCTTGCCGTCATCGCGACCATACTCGCACAACTGGCTGAAGCCGGTATCCCGGCTGAACGTACGATGCTGCTGGGTTTTTCACAAGGGGCGTGCCTGGCGCTTGAGTTTGCTGCCCGCAATGCGCGATGTTACGGCGGCCTGGTGGGTTTGAGTGGCGGGCTGATCGGACCCGATGATACGCCGCGTAACTATGGTGGTTCGTTAGAGGGTACGCCCGTCTTTCTTGGCTGCAGCGACAACGATTTCCATATTCCACGGGAGCGGGTGGTGCAATCCGCCGAGGTATTCAAGCGCCTGGATGGCAATGTCACAGCGAGGCTTTACCCGGGTCTGGGCCATACCATCAACCGCGATGAAATCCGCTTTGTGCAGGGGATGATGGCAGATGTCAAAGCCGGCGAGAACACGTAAATGCCAGCTCGATGCTTTACTCGCTGAACGCGGCATCTTCGAGAGTGCAAAGGAGGCCCGGCCGTGGATCATGACGGGGCAGGTGCTGGTCAACGAGCAGCTCATCGATAAGCCGGGAATGCTCGTAGCTCGTGATGCTGTGCTGCGCGTACGGGGCAGGCATCGCTACGTCAGCCGGGGTGGCTATAAACTTGAGGCGGCGATTGAGCGTTTTCGGGTCAACGTGGCAGGGTGCGTGGCGCTTGATTGCGGCGCTTCTACTGGGGGCTTCACGGATTGCCTGCTGCAGCACGGGGCGAGGCTCGTCTACGCTGTAGAGGTTGGTTATGGCCAGCTGGTTGGCAGCCTGCGCGCTGATGCGCGAGTACGCAACCTGGAACGCACCAACCTCAGTGACCTGGTTTCAAGTGACCTGGATCCGCGGCCATCGCTCGTCACGCTCGACCTCTCCTACCTCTCGCTGACGAAGGCGCTGCCGGTAGCAGCGGCGCTGGTTGAACCTGAAGGGTATGTATTGGCCCTGCTCAAGCCGCTCTTCGAAGTGGAGAGCCCGGAAGCAAGGCGCAGTGGGCAGATCGATGATCCTGCGCTGCTGGTGATGGCGCTGCGCCGTGTGCTGGAAGCCGGTACAGGGACAGGGTTAGTCCCCCTTGGAGCCGCGAAACTTGCCTTGAAGCCCCGCCATGGAGTGACAGAGTTCTTTGTCTGCTTCGTACGCAGCACGAAGCAGGCATACTGGCAATACGAGGAGGGAACATTGCTTGAGATTGTAGAGGGAGCGGGTATTGGGAGAGTTGAGGAGGGATAACTTACTGTCACGACAAGGGAGAAATCTTGCTCTACTTGGAAGCGGCCGGGCTTGTGACCGCTCCGGTTACTTTTCTTTTTCTTCTCGCTTATCAGGCTCAACCATTGAACAGAAGTACGCTGTGACCTATTTGACAAACTGCTACGAGCACGGGGGTGATCAGCAACCCCCACCTGCTCGTTCAGATTGACCGCCAGTCGGCGGAGCTGGTGCAAAACCAGCTCTAACTCCTCCTCTCCTAACACGTGAGCCCATTCCTGCTGGATCTCTTCGACAACCTGAGGCGCAATGCGATTGACCTCCCATCGACGCTCGGTTCATCGGATGAGCATGGCTCGTGTTATCTGTCGAATAAAACTTTTCATATGGCGTCACTTTTTAGCCCCTGAAACTACCTCCCAGTCCTGCTTGCTGATGGCATAGCGATGGCGCATGGCCCAATTGCCTTCGAAGTCGGCGTTGTAGAATGTCCCTTCATAGATCATACCACTCTTCTGCATCACCCGCTCAGAAGCGGTATTCGGCGTTTCGCATTCGGCGAAAATTCGACGTGTTCCTAGAACAGTGAACTCATAGGCAAATATTGCTCGCGCCGCTTCAGTCATATAACCCTGTCCCCAGAAACGGCGGTTGAGTGCGTAGCCACACCCTCGTGTGCCTTCTTCTGCACCGCCGGCCGATGAAAAACCACCCGATGAGCATTCCGTTGCTTCGTAAGGTAATCGCCCAGTTGTGACGCTTTTGATTCCCCACGTCCTGAACAAGCCGTGTGAACCATTCACGATGCTTCACCTCACCCCAAGAAGCGAAGTGCATAAAGAGCCAACTCTCAGATAACACACATTCTAGGACTTAGTGCAATTTGTTATAGTGAGAGCTATGTTTCCAGAGAAGTATCATGCAACAGCAAAGTTTTGAGGAAATTTCACTCATTTGTTCAACCGACTCAAAACCTTGCCATTGACGTTCTCATCTTTACCCGGCAGCACTTGTCTCTGTGCCAAGCAAGGGGAGAGGATTATCTGGAATGATGATATCAAACAGTAAATCATCAGTAATGGGTTGAGGCACTGTTTGAAGATCAAGCTCATAATGCCCGAAACACTTAACATGCTGTGTCTGATACGGAGAGAGCGCCGCTAACTCATCTTTGGTGAGGACATACCCTTCTTGCGCCAATGCATTCAGTTTGTCGCTGAGTTCAACCGTATTATTCAGAATCACGCAGTTGGCAATGAGGTCATTGTATTTGATACGCTTTTCCTGATCTTCTGGCATGTTATCGGAAATTTTGCCTTCCCCGCCGAACAGGAGCCATTTGCAAAAGGCATTGAATTGTTCCATTTTATTCGTGGTAGACTGGATCACCTCGCGGAGCTTCTCATCAGAGAGAAACTGAAGTAAGAAGACCGTGCGCACCACGCAGCCCAACTCCCGAAATGCCTGATAGAGACGATTTTTGCGGCTGTAGTTGGAAAGCTTGCGGAGCAGCATGGACGGCAAAACCTTGCCCTCCTAGATGGAGATGACCACTCGCAGCAGATCCTGCCAGTGCGTCTTGATCAACTCCCAATCCACCACGTTGTCTCCAAACAGGGCATCGATATGCTGGTAGGTCGTCTCTTTGCTAGGGCGGTAGAACTTGAGGTCTTTCCAGTTCCTAATCCTGGGTATGAGCTTAATACCTAATAAATGTGATAACGCAAAAACTGGGAGATTTTTTATGTAGCCAAATCCCTTCACCCCTCAAACAGAGGGACGGTATCGTCGACGCCCCACGGTGCCTCCGGCGGGCTTCTGCTCAGGCTCCTGGTGCCAGGTGCGCTGGGCCGCTTCCCCCGCTCCCATCATCAGGGTCTCAGGCCACAGTCGTTTGTGCAGATCTAGACGAAGACGATTATCTCTGCTACAGGAAACGAAGCTTTTTGGCAATCGGCACGGAGAGATTTGGACAAGACCTGTGAGACTGCCAGGAAGAAAACGGTTCGTGGCAGTGGAGGAGCGGCTTCGCTGTTGATAGGCAGCTGGCATGAGCTGCTGCGGCTCACGCCAGATACATCCACGTGAAAAAAGCTTCACTCGCACTGATGAGGGAACCAACGCCACTGGTTCTGCAATCTTGTGCCTACTTGCCAACGAAGGGCGTCTTGGCAGGTGTTGCACTGGGACAGACCTTGGCCTCCTCCTCTGGCGAGTTGAACCAGAAGCCCACGTTGTAGGTATGGATTGGATTGAACTGGTCGGCTGGGTTCTCGATAAAGGTCTCCTTATCGAAGATGCCCCGGACGGTGACTTCGGCATGGCCGCCGGAATTGCTCTGGATGTCGGATTGGTACCAGCCAAAGCCGAAACCGGGGAAGGTGCCCTGATCGAGCGGTGAATGCTGGACCAGGAACATATCGAAGCCCGTGTTCTTGGGGAGCCCTTTGGCAGTCAAGACCATGATATCGTTTTGCGCACCAGTGACAAACCGATTGGTGATGGTGATGCGTGCCCGCGCGTTCTGGATGGCCGGGCAGGCGAAGGGCTTCCCGGGCTGCAGGCCCGGGTTCACCTGCAGGTCGAACGTGCAGATCCTGCTCGTGCACTCTCCCTGGGAAGCCTGTGATGGGGGTGCGGTCTGAACAGTGGATCGGGCGGAGGCGGTTGTGCCGAGCAGTGCCGCAAGGACGACCCCTACAGCGGCACCAAGCAGTACATATGGGAACAAGCGACGGTGAAAGCTGAAACGACGCCTCATCAAATATCTCCTTTCTCCGAAATCGTCAAGGCATGATTGTCAGGAAACGCCTGATCGGCGGAAGCTGCTGCTTGCGTGAGCCACTCGCGAAGTTGCTCGACAAATGCTTCGGCAGTGGTCGGGAAGCCGAGTTGTTGGCAATATT
>WNGK01000488.1_pt1 | contig 40273 bp, 30 predicted proteins | sample 5400601 | NCBI WGS metagenome assembly WNGK01 (sample SAMN13153376, study PRJNA577476) | soil metagenome | isolation source: 60 cm soil or saprolite under Garry oak tree replicate 1 | place: USA:California | collected 2016-06-15 | reverse complement strand
AGCAGCACGGCTGCTCCGGCTTCTACTTCTGCGGTGGCACAGCGAGCTTGAGGTCTGCCGACTTCATCAGCGCTTCATGTGGGTGCGCTTCATCCACAGCAGTCAGGACCACTGTATGCGATCAAGATCACACGCCACCCATTCTTGCTGAATTGACTCCACGTGCTTGGTGATAGCGTCCAACCTTTTGCACTGGCTTCTATTTTTTGGCCGGTGCTCTGGGCTTGGCATCTGTCGGCGGCTCGCCTTCCGGATCGTCGCTTGGACGGTGTGCTTCCGGCCTGGCACAACTCTCCTCGACCCCAGCTTCTGCAGCAGGCGGCCCGACCAGATGTGCCTGTTCCAGGGTACGGAAATACTCCGGGCGTGTATGGCGGTAATGGTCTGCTGGGCCTCTCCCTGTAAGCCAAGAGGTGTCCATCGGGTAGACAACCGGGTCGAAGATCACCATGTAGAAGTGCCACAGGAGAATCGAGAAGGTCGCGAGCAACGCCTCATAATAGTGCACCGCGGTGGCCGCGTCCGATACCCACTTCGGGAAATGACCCAGCGTGAAGTTATTGAACCACAATAAGAAGCCGGACACGGTCATGACAACCGTGCCCCAAATAAACGCCCAGTATTCCACTTTCTCCGCATAGTTGAATTTCGCGAAGCGCGGTTCGATTCTCGTAAACCCCAGATTGTAGGCGAAGACCTGTATCAGATCAGCAATGTCTTTCGACTGCGGCAGCATCGCTTTCAGGAACAGGCGGTCTCGCCGCCTTACTACGAGGTGGATGATATGGTAGATCGTCGAAACGATCAGGATGATCGCTGCGGCACGATGCACCGCACCGCGGAACGCGAAGTGTCCCTCCCAGAACAGTAGTGGCCGTGCCCACCATTTCTCCGGATACTTCAGCGCAAAACCTGTAAGGACCAGTACTGGGAAGCTAACCATCACACCCCAGTGAGCGATGCGGAAGTTTCGATTCATCCGAGACACTTGCCCACCGGTTTCACGTCGTTGCCCTCGACGAATGAGCTTCGCCAACAAATCCAACAAGTTATGCACGATCATGAAGCCGAGTGTCAGCGGGATCAGTATCCAATAAAGCCAGCGGATCGATTTCACGACGGGATGCGCCGGACCGGTCGCCGTTTGTACGTGCACCGGACCAATGGCGAAGTGCTCGCCCGCCCCGGCGTGGCAAGCCCCGCAGGTTTTGGACAGATTCGACGCATTCACCGCCGAACGTGGATCGCTGGCCGGGAAGATGTTGTGCACGCCATGGCAGGAGGCGCAGTTGGCAACCGTCTGCGAGCCCTCGCGCATGGCTAAGCCGTGGTAGCTGTCGGCATAGGATGGAATCCGGTCTGTCGGCAGGTTGTAACGGGACGTGAGGCGCTCGTCGTTGTGGCAGCGCCCGCATGTGATGGTCGAGACGCGCGCCGCGTTTACCAGTGATGCCGCCTCCTTTGGTCCCAGGATCAGGTGCTCGCCGTGGCAGTCACTGCAGACGGGGGCATCGGACGCGCCGGCCTTCATGGCCTGTCCGTGCACGCTCTCAAGGTAGACTTTGCCGATTTCCCCATGGCACTGCCCGCAGATGGCCGCGACGTTCCAGTGATTGATCTTCGAACGCGAATCACGGCCCGGAAAGATGCCATGGCTGCCGTGGCAATCCGAGCAGCTTGCCGCCGTCTCGTTGCCATTCGCCACCGCCCGTCCATGCACGCTTTGCCGGTACAACTCGATGGGATGCGCAAACGGGATCTTGTGGCGTGAAAGGAATCCCGGGCTGCTGTGGCAAACCGCACATGTGTCCGGCAAATTCTTCTTGGCCACAGGCGAGGCCGCATCGTTCGCAGGCTGGATCTGGTGCACTGGTCCATGGCAGGAAACACACTTCGGCGCATCGGGATCGCCACTTGTGGCCGCCGTCCCATGGATGCTTTCTCGGAATTCCTTCACTTCCGGTGCATGGCATTGCCCACATTTTGCCGGCGCGATTTGACCCGACCCGTTAACTTCATGCGCATCGCCGTGGCAGGATTGGCATGCGTCATCGCCGAGCACGCCATGAATGCTCTTGGGCACACTCGCGGCTTGCTCAGCATGGCAAGTTGAGCATTGGACCCTCGCTACCTTAGCCGGATGGGGATAATCCTTGATGGCCGTGTGGCAGTCGTTGCAACTTAGAATGCTGTGGACACTAGCGGCGTGTCTCCCCGGGTCAATGGAAATATTTCTCCCCTCAGCGGACTTCATATCCGCTTGGCCATGACAGGCGAGACAGCCTTGGTCCTGCTTCAGCGGATGGGTTGCCTTGATTTGCGCTGGCACCCGAGCGGGTATCAACGCGCAGATTAACAGGGCGAGTAACAGACAAAAAGGGCTCGTTCGCTTGACCGTATCGGCCGCACACCGCGCCCCTTTCAGCACGAATCGGACTCCTGCTGACTCTACTTCATTCCCAGGTCAGTCAGAATCTTGGGATTCTCTTCTCCGGCTGCCAGAAGCTGGTGGCAAGCGGAACAATCATTCGTGATCGTATGGCCGTCGGCGCTGGTGTGGCTGCCGTCATGGCAGCGGAAGCAGCCCGGAAAATCGTTGTGCCCGAGGTTGTTCGGGTGAACGCCCCAAGTCATACGCATTTCCGGAAAGATGTTCCGGAGGTAGATCGCCGCCACTTGTTCTGCCGATTGTTGCAGCAGCGTGCGCCGGGTCTGATAGATCTCGGGATAATCCGTTCGATAAAAGCGGTCGAGCCCGCCGATGATGCGTAGCCGCGCCGTGTCGCGGTCGGGATAATCTACCTTCAAGAGTTCGACAGCCTTTTTCTTGATATAGGGAAGATCGGGGCTGATCAAACCGAGCGACATTTGCTTGTCCACCGCGCTTTCGGGCATATCAAAGGAGTGCGTCGGCCGGTTATGACAATCGATGCAATCCATTACGCGGTGCTCCCCCCGGTCCAATTGCGTCTGCGTCGGTTTCGTGTCCGTGGAAATAAACTCGGTCGTCTTTCCTTTGTCATCGGTGTAGTAGACCACCGGGATTACCTGCCGCTGCGCGTCAATCGAGATGTAACGGATGCGGGCACTATCCGCGAGGTGCCGCCCGTGTATGCCGACCAGACCCTGCCACGTCCGTCCACCCACCTTCAGGAGCAGAACGTCAGTCTGCGCCGAGTTCCTTTCGTCGTCCTTATAGCTCGTCTTAACCAAGAACTTGTCACCGGTAAAGCGCTGCGGCCAGTGACATTGCTCGCAGGTTTCCCGCGCCGGGCGCAAGTATTTCACCGGCGATGGAATCGGCCGCGAATAGGTGTGGAACGTCACGGCAAAAACCTGCCGCAGGCCAGAAAGCTTCGAACGCACGAACCATGGCGCTCCCGGCCCAATGTGGCAGTCGATGCAGGCCACGTGCGCGTGCGGGGAATTCTGATAGGCCGTGTACTCCGGACTCATCACTGTGTGGCAAGTTGTCCCACAGAAGTTGGTGGAATCCATATATTCCACGCCGCGGTAGGAGGCCGTCGCAAAAATGAGCACGTTGAGCCCGGTCGCCAACGTCACGTACCAGAAACCGCGCCGCACCAGCGGCCCACGCGGGTCGATCGCCGGATAGACCGCGGGCAACTCGCCGACTCGGCGCAAACTTCCTCGCCGCCGCCAAATGCCCAGCGGAATCAGCAACAGCCCGAAGACGAAAAACCCAGGGAGAATCAGGAGAATCAAAATCCCCACATAGGGATGGGGCGGGCCCGGCAGGATGAAGTCATAGAACCAGAACGCGATCATGGTGAGTGCGGTGCTCGTCGTTAGCACTGCACCCGTGAGCGTGGTGGGGTTCTGTCCGAGAAAATAGGTGGGACGGGACCAGTCTCGAATCGTCTCGCGGAAGCTCATCACAAGCCGCTACTGCTTGCCTTTCCTGGTTGCGGCCTGGGCAAGAACGGGAGCAAGACGCCGAATTCGACAGGGGCATGCCCCGTGCGCCCTACGCCACACGTCGAGCCTGAGCCACGAGGCCCGGACTGGAACCTACTTCTTGAGGGTTCGGATGTACGCCACCAGGCCTTTGATGTCGTCGGCCTTGAGCGTCTTTTCATAGCTCGGCATTTTATTCTTACCTTTGGCGATGATATCGGAAAGCTCGGCGTCAGACATTTTCTGCACCTCCGCGCCGCCGAAGTCGTGTGTGCCCAGCTTCTTCCCGACCGCCGAACCGCTTCCGTCCGCGCCATGGCACGCAGCACACTTAGCCTTGTAAGTTGCCTCCGCTGCTCCTTGTGCGGAGGCCGGCGCAGCGATGAACAGGACGCCAACCATCGCTATCACCACGAGAGCAAACATCCGAATACTCATACCCCTCATCGTCAGTCTCCAGTCGAACATCAGAATGCGTAACGCAGGGACTCGGTCAGCGAGTTCGCGTGAAAATACCGCGGCGCCGTGGGCCCAACAAACGAACCCTCGTTGTACTGATAATAATTCCAGCCGGTATTCCAAGCCAGTTTATGGCCCAAATCCACGCTCAGGCTGGCCACTGGCTGGTAGTACTTGTACTGCAAGGAGCCGAGAGGCTGCAGAATGTTGAACTGCGGTATGCTGCCGTCAACACTGGTGATGCTGTAGCCCAGGTTGGCCGTCAATCGCTTCACCGGTTTAACCCTGACTGTGCCCATCCCGAAATGAGTGTGGTTAGTATAGAACGAGTTAGCCAGCAGAGGATTGGATGGATCGTTCGCAGCACAAGAAGCGGCATTGGTCACGAAGGGAAGGCTCACCCCAGTTGGCGGTGTGTCGTTGAAGCAGATCAGCGCATTCTGGATCACGTCGTTGTAGTTGTACGCCAGATCCAGGCCGAAGCGCTCGCGCGGTGTGAGCGAGGCGGTGAGTCCATAGTTTCGGTTGTGTCCCAGGTAATTGGTTAACGACTCGGCGTTGGCATCTTGCAGAATGTTGATGGATCCGCCCAAGACCGCCCACGGCCGGGGTGTATAGGTTGTCTGGAACCGATAACGGGACTCCTTGCGTGGAGCCATGCGAACAATCACGTTGTCGTAATTGGTGTGCTCCACATCGAGATTCAGTCGCAAGGCATGGCTGGGTCGTGCCCAAAACCCAAGCAGCGCGGTGTGCTCGTGAACCACGAAGTGGTCTTCGTCTCCGAGAAAATCAATGAAGTGGTCGAAACTGCGATCCCCGTAGCGGTAACCGATGCGCACTCCCACCTTCTTCGAAATGTCCCAAGCTATTTCGGTCTGATTTCTCTTCCAGGTCTCATTGAAGGACGACTGAGTCGGAGTGTCTGTGGTCGCGGGAGCGGTAGCGCTCAGCGGAGTCAGCAGCGTGCACGCACCTGTACACACACTGTCGACCTCGCTGAAATTGGCATTCTCCGGAATGCGGTAGGCCCAAAAGTAAAATTTCTCGATCAGGCGCAGATGTTTGGTTAGGTGCACCGTGGCCCCAAGATCGAGCACGTCGGAAATTCGCCTTGTGCCTGCTGACCCAGTGCCCATGAAGGCGCGGGTGCCGGTACGCGTTATCAGGCCGTTGAAAAACTCGTCCAATGGCGTGTTCATATCCGCGGAACTATAAGCAAAAGAAGCGACCACGTCTATCCGCGGGAAGTAATTGCTGCGCAAACTGAGCCGCTCTGTGGGTGCGGAACTACGGATCCGCTGGTTCCGCAAGTAGCTGAAGTAAGCGCTGCACGTGACATTGGTCAGGGTGCCAGTGGTATCAATCAGACTGGTTGCCGGTGGCCGCACGGCACAGGATATCCTGTTCGCAGTGTCGATAGGCAAGCCCAATTCAACGGAACCTCCACCCGGCAGGAGCGCCGGCGCGAAGGAAGTTAGTCGGGTATCCGTGTCTCCCTTGTAGTAGTCCAGGAATTGATCGTAGCCGAGGACGGTCCGCGGCAGGATCTTCCAGTCCACCCCGATGCGGTATGAGTTCAGGGTTGTGTTCCAGGGCTGAAGTAGCAGGGCGTCGGTTCCCTCGTGGACGCTGCTGAACGAAGGGCCGGTCATGTTGTTGTGAGAATACCCCATGCGAAAACTTACCCGGGACTGCGGAAGCAGGGTGAGATCGATGTCGGTCATGCGCCGCGTGGTCTCAAATTCGTGGGGCGAGTTCAGTGCCGGAATCGACGGAGTGGAGGTCGGGGGATTCAAGGGATTCGCCAACAAGTTGTAGTTAGAGAAATTCTGATCGCGACGGAAACTACCTTGAAGGTTGTACCACTTGTTTTTGTCTGCCCGAAGCCGCAAGGCATTGTTGGGATCACCTCCCCATCCAAAGCTGTTGAGGTAAAGATCGTCGAACAGCAGGCCTTGGTGGTCCAGCGATTGCATGGAAAGCGCCTGGTCGAGAAACCGCGGGCCGGTCTGCTGATTCACCAATGTGTCGTACATATCGCCACTGCCGGTCACGTTGTTGGACCTGTAGCCGAGCTCAACCGACGAGTGCATCAGGTAACCGCCGCGGGTAACGCCTTCTGGCTCCTCGGGCGGGTTCTGGCTAGCGCTGGAAGATTGCGCAGACAGCATTCCGGGTAACGACATGACCAAGACCGAAGCCAGCACTGCGAGGACCCACCTGAAGCCAGACCATTTCGCCGTCAGGCTTCGCCTCAGCGCGACGGCTTCGGTTACGGAAGAGCCGGGGAAAGATTGCAGAAGATCGAGTTTTCTTGGCAACGCCATCGGTTCTCCCTCACTTGAAAAAGACAGCGCTGAAGTTGGACCCATGAATCTGGTTGTGACACATGGTGCAGGCCTGATACTTCGCTGATTGATTGTGTGCCGGCCCGATTGGCCCCTGAGTCGGGAAGGTATGGCATTGCAGACAGAGCATGTTTACCAGGCTCACTTTGAGGAGCCGGGGATTGGTGGAACCGTGGGGCGTGTGGCAACTGCTGCAGCCCTCGGTCTTGACCGGCACATGCTCGTAGACGAAAGGCCCCTGCTTGTCGACGTGGCACTTGTAGCAGACGGCGTCCCCGCTGGGAAGGGTCCTGGCCTGTCGCACGGTCGCTGTCCCATGCGGGTTATGGCAGTCATTGCATTGCACCAAACCCTGGTTGACCCGATGGTGATAGGGTTTGGCAAAGTCTGCCTTGGCCGCGGTATGGCATCCATAGCAAAGCTGCGGCTGGTTCTGGACTAGCAGATGCTGTTTTTCCTGGGCGTGATGGGGAGAGTGGCAGTCGAGACAGCCGACATCGCCACTGGCGTGGGCGGATTCGGCGAAATGTGACTGCTCGTGACCTTCGCCGTGGCAGCTAAGACAGCGAGCGCTGGTCTCCTGTCGTGGATGCTCCTTGAACACGAATATCTTGGTTTTGTCGCCGCCCCCTGCCACGTGGTCCGCACCGGGACCGTGGCAGCCCTCGCAACCTTGCTTCGAGGGGCCGCCCTCTTTATTCAGTGTGGTCTTCCAGTGCGGCGTTTTCTCCCAGCTGTTGTAAATTTCATCGTGACAGGTCTTACAGGTCTCCGCTCCCACGTATTTGGAAGTCTCGGATGGGGCCGGGGCGGCCAAGGATTGGGCTGGTTTGTCCTGCTGGGCGGTCGCCGATGTACACAGCATCGCTGCCAACAGGCAGACCATGGCGGGTACACGAACACTGCGCGCCTTGAATTCCCGCATTCGTTTTGCCTTCCGCAGTTGGTTGATTTGCCGGGAGTCAAATTATCTACCGGCAGAGTTTGCAGTTCTGTGATCTTTGTCACAAAACAAAGTGTTTGGGATACTCGGAGTTCCCGAAGAGTAACGACTCAGAATCGAGGAAGAAGGTCAGGCCAGCAACTTCTGAAGGCTTGCCTTGTTTACGATGAGCAGCCTGGAACCATGAACTTCCACGAGACGCTTGCGCTTAAACTCCGCAAACAGGCGCGTCACGGTCTCGCGGGAGGTGCCAACCACGTCAGCAATTTCTTCGTGAGTGAGAATCAACTTCGCTCGCGCGTGGCCGTGATCGTGATCCTGGTCCGCGGTCAGATCCAACAGGAAGCGAGCCAGCTTTCCTTCCGCCGACCCCGAGAGTCCAAGGTAGCGAACCTCGCGATAGGTGGCATGATAGATATCGCTGAGTGTCTCCGCGACCCTCAGACCCACCTCGCCATGCGCCCGCACAAAGTCCCGAAAGGGTTTCCGGGAGATGAAACTGGCCTGAACAGGCTCGAGCGCTTCGGCTGTGGTCTCATAACGTTTTCCGGAGATCGTTCCAGGTAGGCCTACGACGTCTCCTGGGGTCGCCAAGTGCAGAATCAACGATTTGCCGTCAAACGAATTGGCAGACAGCTTCACGCTACCCTCATAAATCACGAAAATGCCGCGGGGAGCCTGGCCTTCGGCGAAAAGAATCTCGCCTTTGCGATAGGCTGCAGACAACGATATGGCAGCGAGTTCCGCCCGCACAGCTTGGGGCAGATTGCGGAAGAGACGGTCTTTTGGCAGCGGATAGGGTATGTGATTCTCAACAACTTCTAGGCCGTACGGCGTTTTCATGTTTTCCGTGGGGCTCCTCATACGCCTCTTTTTCCTGGGAATGACGAGCATCCGATCGGTCACTTTCCTACCTCCCGGGGCGACTTGATTTCGCCGCCTCCCTAGTTTCTATTGATAGACCTGCCAGGGCACTTCGCCTGTGATCCCACTCACTGCTATCGATGACCGGGGACACGGCAGGCATTCCAGTGGAAGGTCCAAGATAGTTGAATAAGCAAGTGACCCAGGCCGAGGGCAGTAGAAACGAAGGCCCCCAGTTGTCCTCCACTGTACGAGTCTCCTGTTGGTAAACGATTGGCTTTTCGATCCGTCGGGGCAGCCCTCGGTCTTTATCCGCGCCTGCTGCCGCCCACGACCGCGCCCCAATATGACATCACTGTCGAGAAGGCCCTCTCTGGACCGCACACTCTGCGCGTTGGGCTTGCATGGTGTGCGTTCGGCATGTGCATGGCCTTCACCAATTTCGTCATCGTGTCCCGCATGTTCCGGGGGAAGGTTTCCCTGGAGAGTGGCGGCTACGGGCACTGAGCAATGCTCTTTGTCTGTCTACCCATTCTGGTTCAGGGCCGAGGTGACTAAGAAAACCCCAGTTTGATGATTCTCATCCTTCCCGCTTCTCATTCTTTTCGTTTGTGATTTGAATCACACGCCTGTGTGAGCCAGGTTCCCGACAATATCACCTCGTTCCAGCATGCTTTATATGACCGTTCCCCGAAAGCGGTCCGTAGGGTCTCGGAGGAGTCCGGAAGGGAATGTCATGCCGCGTAAGTTCAAGACCATGGACGCCAACGAGGCAGTCGCAAATATTGCCTACCGCCTCAATGAGATCATTGCCATTTATCCAATCACGCCGTCGTCTACCATGGGCGAATGGGCGGACCAATGGTCGACGGAAGGCGTGCCCAACATCTGGGGCAGTGTGCCCCACGTGGTCGAAATGAAAAGCGAAGGTGGTGCCGCCGGAGCCGTTCATGGTGCTCTGCAGACCGGAGCCCTAGCCACCACTTTCACTGCTTCGCAGGGCCTGCTACTGATGATCCCCAACATGAATAAGATCGCAGGTGAACTTACGCCTACGGCATTTCACGTCACCGCCCGCACTGTAGCCGCCCACGCGCTCTCGATTTTCGGCGACCACTCGGATGTGATGTCTTGCAGAACTACGGGGTTCGCGATGCTCTGCTCCAACTCTGTCCAGGAGGCCATGGACTTAGCGCTCATCGCTCATGCCGCCGCTCTCGAATCCCGTATCCCTTTCTTGCATTTCTTTGATGGCTTCCGCACTTCGCATGAAGTCAACAAAATCGAGATGCTCACCGAAGACGACATGCGCGCCCTTATCAACATGGATCGCGTCTTCGAGCATCGGCAGCGCGCGCTTTCTCCAGACCATCCGGTGTTGCGCGGTACCGCACAAAATCCTGACGTCTACTTTCAGACGCGTGAAGCCGGCAGTCCTTACTACGAGGCCTGCCCGGATAAGGTCCAGGCGGTAATGGACAAGTTTTCTCAGGTCGTGAGGCGTTCGTATCACCTGTTCGACTACGTGGGAGCCCCCGATGCCGAGCGCGTTATCGTCATGATGGGTTCCGGTGCAGAGACCGCCCACGAGACGGTGGAGCATCTGAACCGAAGCGGCGAGAGAGTTGGCTTGCTGAAAGTCCGGCTGTACCGCCCGTTTTCTGTCAAGCGATTGATCGAGTCTCTTCCCGCAACCGTGCACGAGATTGCCGTCCTTGATCGTACCAAGGAGGCTGGCGCCGCGAGAGAGCCGCTCTATCTTGACGTGGCCAACGCTATTCAAGAAGGAATCAAGTTGGGCTATGGAACGCTGAGGATCGCGCCGGAAATCATCGGTGGTCGCTACGGTCTCTCTTCAAAAGAATTCACGCCCGCAATGGTCAAAGCGGTTTACGACAACTTGGCCGAGACGAAGCCCAAGGACCACTTCACGATCGGCATTCAAGACGACGTGAGCCATACCAGTCTGGATTACGATTCCGATCTTTCCATCGAGCCAGAGAATGTGGTGCGAGCCATGTTCTACGGCCTGGGCGCGGATGGTACTGTTGGAGCCAACAAGAACTCCATCAAGATCATCGGCGAGAATACCGAGAACTACGCGCAGGGCTACTTCGTCTACGACTCCAAGAAGTCTGGCGCGATGACCGTTTCGCACCTGCGTTTCGGTCCCCAGCCGGTCCGATCAAGCTACCTGATTTACAAGGCCAACTTCGTGGCCTGCCATCAATGGATTTTCCTCGAGCGCTATGACATGCTCAGCACCCTGGTTCCGGGCGGCGTTTTCCTGCTCAATAGTCCTTTTGGGCCGGACCAGGTTTGGGAACATTTGCCGCGCGAAGTCCAGACGCAATTGATCGCCAAGAAGGCCAAGTTTTACGTAATTGACGCCTATCAGGTGGCTCGCGAGACGGGCATGGGCTCGCGCATGAACACCATCATGCAAGCGTGCTTCTTCGCTATCTCCAAGGTTCTGCCTCGCGAAGAGGCCATTGAAGCCATTCGCAAGTCCATCCGCGACACTTACGGCAAGAAGGGTGAGGAGGTCGTACGGCAAAACCTGCGCGCCGTAGACGAGACATTGGCACATCTATTCGAGGTCAGCGTGCCGGAGAAGGTCACCAGCCAAACGGAAATGCCAGCCCCGTTCTCTGCGCAGGCTCCAAAGTTTGAGCGTGATGTGCTCGGCGTTATCTACGCGGGCCACGGCGATGAGATACCCGTGAGCGCTTTCCCCGCCGATGGAACCTTTCCTACCGGCACCGCCAAATGGGAAAAGCGCAACATCGCGCTCGAGATTCCTGTCTGGGATACAAAGACGTGTATCCAGTGCGGCAAGTGCGCGATGGTGTGCCCCCACGCCGTGATCCGTATCAAGGTCTACGACTCAAAGGATCTCGACGGTGCGCCTGCAACTTTCAAGTCTACCGCCGCACGCGACAAGGAATGGCAGGATCTGAAGTACACCATCCAGGTCGCGCCAGAAGACTGCACCGGATGCGGCATCTGCGTCGATATCTGTCCCGCCAAGAACAAGAGCGAGACGCGCCTGAAAGCTATCAACATGGCGCCGCAGCCTCCGCTGCGCGCCCCGGAGCGGGAGAACTGGGAATTCTTCCTCAAGATTCCAGAGCGTGATCGCCGAAAGATCAAGATCACGAATATCCGCCAGCAACAGGTGCAGGAGCCTTTGTTTGAATTTTCCGGGGCATGTTCCGGGTGCGGCGAGACGCCATATCTGAAGCTGGTTTCGCAGCTCTTTGGGGACCGGGCAGTGATCGCCAATGCGACCGGCTGCTCTTCCATCTACGGCGGCAACCTGCCGACGACCCCGTGGGCTAAGAATGCCGACGGCCGCGGGCCGGCTTGGTCGAACTCGCTTTTCGAGGACAATGCTGAGTTCGGCTTGGGCTTCCGGGTTTCGATTGACAAGCAGACCGAATTCGCCCGTGAGTTGGTGCGCCGTCTGGCGGGGCCAATCGGAGAAGAACTCGTTACCGCTTTGCTGACAGCACCGCAGAAAGACGAGGCAGACATTTTTGAGCAGCGGCAGCGCGTCGACCTGCTGAAGGAAAAGCTCCGGGGTCTGAACTGCCCTGAAGGAAAGCACCTGCTGGCTCTCGTGGACATGCTGGTGAAAAAGAGCGTTTGGATCGTCGGCGGCGACGGCTGGGCTTACGACATCGGTTACGGAGGTCTGGACCACGTGCTGGCCAGCGGACGCAACGTGAACCTGTTGGTCCTCGACACCGAGGTCTATTCCAACACGGGCGGCCAGGCCTCGAAATCCACCCCGCGCGGGGCAGTCGCCAAGTTCGCAGCAGGAGGCAAACCGGCGCCAAAGAAAGACCTTGGGCTGATGGCCATGAGTTACGGCAATGTCTATGTGGCAAGTGTTGCCATGGGCGCCAAGGACGAACACACGCTCAAGGCGTTCCTCGAAGCGGAAGCCTACGACGGCCCCAGCCTCATCATTGCTTACTCACACTGCATCGCGCACGGCATCAACATGACAACGGCAATGTCAGACCAGAAGGTCGCGGTTGACTCGGGTCAGTGGCTGCTCTATCGCCACCATCCGGAGCGTACCCTCGCCGGTGAGAATCCTCTGGCGCTTGACTCCCGCGCCCCCACGCGCAAAGTCCGAGACTTTCTACAACAACAGGCGCGCTTCAAGATGCTCCACAAGAGTAGGCCTGAAGATGCCAAGCGGTTGTGGCAGCAGGCACAGCAGGATGCTGAGATTCGCTATCGCTTGTACGAGTATTTGGCGCAGCGCAAACCAGAGCAGGCAGCAGCTCCGGCAGAGACGCGCCACGATCACCCCGAGCCAGTGGCGGCTCGAAAATAGCGGCTCGCCTTAGAAAGGAGGGAACATCATGGACCTAAACACAAAATATCTTGGCATGCAGCTGCGCACACCGCTGGTCGCCTCCGCATCCCCGATTTCGCAGGAAATCAGCGGAATCCGCGGTCTCGAAGATGCCGGCGCCTCGGCCGTCGTGCTCTACTCCCTGTTCGAAGAACAACTGCATCAGGAGGGCCTTGAGCTCGAACATCATCTGAACGCCGGTACAGAGAGCTTTGCCGAGTCCCTCACTTATTTTCCCCAGTCCAGCGAATTCCGCACCGACCCCGATGGCTATCTGAATCACATTCGGAAAGCCAAAGATGCGGTAGACATTCCGATTATCGCCAGCCTCAATGGTGCGACCCTGGGCGGTTGGGCTAAGTATGCTAAGCAGATCGAGCAAGCCGGAGCCGACGCCATCGAGTGCAATATCTACTTCATTCCGACAAGCATGGACATCTCTGGTTCGGAAGTAGAAAGGATCTATATTGACATCCTCCGGGAAGTAAAGATTTCCGTTCACATTCCTGTAGCTGTCAAGCTCAGTCCGTTTTTCAGCAACATGGCCCGCATGGCCAAGCGGCTGGACGACACCGGCGCAGACGGCTTGGTGCTGTTCAACCGCTTCTATCAGCCCGATATCGACCTGGACGAATTAGAAATTAAACCTAGCGTGCTTCTCAGCAGCCCGCAAGAGTTACGGCTGCCCCTGACCTGGATTGGCATTCTCTATAGCCGCATCCGTGCCAACCTGGCAGCGAGCAGTGGTGTACATGGCCACGAAGACGTGATCAAGCTGCTCCTGAGCGGCGCCGATGTCACCATGCTGTGCTCCACTCTGTTGCGCAACGGAATCAGCCATCTGCGTCATATCGAAGACGGTGTTCGAGAGTGGATGGAAGATCACGAATATGAGTCTGTTTGCCAGATGCAAGGCAGCATGAGCCAGATCCGCTGCCCCGATCCGGGAGCCTTCGAACGCGCTCAGTACATGCGAGCGGTAAAAGGCATGCAGCAAGTGCTGGTAACCGGCCGAGAGGCATGGAGAGTCTTGAGCGGCGAATAGCCGTGCGTAAGCGAGAGTCGAAACCATCGCACCTGAGCCGAACAATCTGTCCTATTTCCTGAGCGAAGGGTGGTTTTTCGTCATCCAGTCTTCGACTTCGCCGTAAAACTGGGACGCCTGGACGAGGATCTCGTTTGCTTCCTCTCGGTAGCGACGTTGGGGAAGGTGTAGTCGATAGTATTTCGCTTTCGGCGGTAGGTCTCGAAGTAGTCGGCATACTTGTGAGCAGGTTTTCCCAACGCAAGTTTTGTGCTTTCGAACGAGATCCGGTGATGCCCGACCTTGCTCATGATCCGATATCCCGCGCAAGCAATGGCCATATTCGCGGCCTGGAGTGCAGCGTTGTAAGCGGTCGCGAATCTTCGGTCTGCCGAAAGAGCTGTGCAATGCCTGCGTCTGCCAGGTCGCGGGCGATCAGGGTCCGCATGTTGTCCAATTCCTTCCTGGAGGTCTTGTGTCGCTGGGCTTCCTTATTTGCCAACATTTGCCAACAATTTCGTGCAAGTCACTTTGACCTCCTTTCGCAAACTGTTTCCGTCCCCGCAAGACAGTGGTGAGGAAATGGTCGCGCGATTTGATTTTTTTCCGGAACTTCTCTGGTGAGTAGGTGGTGACGTTGACCTCTCTTCCGAGGCGCCGCTCCGCCTTGCGAAGGGCCGGAAACAGGTCAGCGAGCCCTGCTTTGCCAATGACCATCACATCCACGTCACTCATCGCACGTTCCGGTTCCGTGCCATGGAGCCAAATATAAAAGCACACTGAATGTCCCCAAACGGCTTTAGTATCTTCTCCAAGATCGGAACCAGCCCTGCAGTTTTTTCAAAGAGTTGCTGCAGGTCTCGAAACACCGGTGACTGGGTCTGCGCCCTGAAATAAGCCCTTCTGCCTTCACGACGATGCACCAGCATTCCGCTCGCCACCAAGGATGGCAGCTCCCGCTGAAGGCTCGATGGGGACGTGCCCCAAACGGTCAGCAAGTTCCGAAAGATACCACCACTTGTTGGTTGGCCGAGCGTAGCCGCGAGCACACCTTGCCGTACTTGTGGGAACAACGCAGTCAGCGCAGAAGAGTTACGCATATTGCGTAAAGGTGTCAAGTGACGATAGAACGAAACGGGTTACGGCTGGTGTTGAGTAATCTAAGGTGACACTTAAGTCCTTATGCCCGCCCGAATGAGAATCGAACCCAAGTCGAACAGGCTCGAATTCTGTTCGACCTCGTGCGAGCGGCGTTCACCAGCCCACGGACGCTCTGCCCAACCTAAGCCGAAGGCGCTTCAGGGGGCTTGCGGGTCTTGCCAGGGCTTGGTTGCACGCTCTAATTTCAACGGCGAAGAAGCCCTCTCCGATTCTTGCTGGAGAAATAGCGGACCGCAAGCGGGCCTCGGATTCACTCTTTTAGATCAACATGCTGGACGCCTTCAATTGAGCGTTCCAGGAAGCGCTGGCCAAGCCGCTGGAATTTCTCCACGCTATCGGTGGCGAAAAACTTGAGGCGAGCCTGTGCGCGGCGTTCATCTTCGCCGTCGTCAACTTGCGGCAGGAGCGCCCGCATGCGGCGGGCAACGGCTCTCGCCGTAGATTCGGCTGAATCCACGATCGTGACGTGAGCGGGGGCAACACTCTGCAAAAGCGGCTTGAGCAGAGGGTAGTGCGTGCAACCGAGGACCAGGACGTCAGCGTCCTCGAATTCCCCTTGGAACGCTTCACCCAGGTAGATGCCGGCAACCTGCTTGGTCACGGGATGCTCGACCCATCCTTCTTCGACCAGCGGAACCAGCAAAGGGCAGGCTTTCTCCGTTGCCTGCATTCCGCGTGCAGCCAGCGCCTTTGAGTAAGCCTGGCTGCTGACCGTGGCTTCGGTTCCGATGACCACGATTCGTTTATTCTTGCTCACTGCGGCTGCCGAGTCGGCCCCCGGCTCCACTACTCCAATCACAGGCACGTGGGTGGCCGCGGTAATGCGGTCAAGCGCGAGCGCCGTGGCTGTGTTGCAAGCGATCACCAGCAACTGGGCGCCATGAGACTCGAGGTAGTGCGACGAGTCCACTGCATACCGAGTTACGGTATCCACCGACTTAGAACCGTAGGGCAGACGCGCCGTGTCCCCAAAGTAGATGAAGTCCGCTCCAGGAATTACTTCAAGTAACGCTTTAAGGACAGTGAGGCCGCCGAAACCAGAATCGAATACGCCGATGTTCGGACGTCGCTTGGACATGCTTTGATTGTGATCATAACGTGCTGTTCGATGCGCCCAGGTGATCAAGCGGATGCGCTGACGAACTGAGCCCTGGAGTAAGGGATTTCCCCTTAGCGGGCGGGGGTTGATTCAGTGACCAATCCCCGGTCAAACCCCGCCGCTCTTCCACAGCAAGGCCCAGGCGGAATAGGAGCACCGTGAGGACAAGTGCGGGGATGGCCGAGGAAGGTGCATATCTTATCCGTGGCTTCGGGCGAGAGGATGTGCTCGAATTTGCAGGCCTGCTGCTCAATTTCTGACTCGCTATCCATGGCGAGGCTGTCGGTGAAGAGCCGTTCCGCGAGACGGTGGCGGCGAATAATGCTTCCCGCGCGCTCCCGGCCTCGCGGCGTGAGTTCGACAATCAGAGTTCCGTCTCCCACAGACTTGGACACGGGTTTGAGCGCTTCGTGACACGGATTCACAAAAGGCTTATGGCCATGGGGCTGAGGAGGATGGGGCATCGACCGAACGAATCCCATCTCGATCATCTTCTCAATTGCCCAACTGACGGGCAGCGCACCGTGGACCTCCATACGCTCGACCTCGGCAATCTCGCCATGCTCGGCCAGCACCCAGAGCTCTTCCAGCACTTCATCAAGTTGCTCCTCATCGGCCATGGAGAAGACTTCGTGCGCGATCTTGCCATGATGCAGTTCGATGCGGCGATCCGCCAGGCGCGCCACTACCGGGTCATGCGTAACCATCACGATGGTGCGCCCTTGCTGGTGGAATTCGCGCAGCAGGCGCAACACGATTTCTTCATTTTGTGCGTCCAGATTGCCGGTGGGCTCGTCAGCGAGCACGATCTTGGGATCATTGATGAGCGCTCGGGCAATGCAGACTCGTTGCTGCTCACCTCCGGACAACTGTGACGGAAGATGATGTTCGCGATCGCCCAGGCCCATCCGCCGAAGAGCCTCGCTGGCTTCCATCTCGTCCGTCATGCTGTGGAAATACTGCGCCAGCATCACATTCTCTACGGCGGTTAAGAAGGGAATGAGATGGAACTGCTGAAAGATGAAGCCAATTTTTTCCGCGCGCACCCGATCGAGTTCGTGGGAAGAAATGCCCGCAACGTTTTGCCCGTCGAGCCAGACTTCTCCCGCACTCGGTCGGTCCAGGCAGCCAATCAGGTTCACCAGCGTTGATTTGCCCGATCCCGACGGGCCCATGATCGACAACCATTCGCCGGGCACTACGCGAAGAGAAATATCATCCAGAGCGCGAATCACACCGCTGCTGCTAGTGGCATTGCCATTCCCGCTTCCGATCTCGGCAGCCTTAGTGGGGTAGAGCTTGGTGACGTTCTTGATCTGAATCATCTCACTCTCCCCTTAAGATGGCTGCTGGCTGTATCCGCCGCAAAGACGAGATGGGCACGATGGCCGACAGCAAAGTCACTACTATGCTACCAGCCATGACCATGGGCAGAATACTGAAACGCGGCGCCACCGCAGCGTGAAAGTTAACCCGGCCAATCCAGGCAGCAATGCCGATGCCGGCCGCAAAACCAATCACCGCACCCCCAGCGCCCACGACCGCGGCTTCGGCAGCGAAAAACCCATGGAGCAGGCGCGCGGACGCGCCCAACGCTTTCATAATGGCGAAGTCGCGTCGGCGGTCGAACACCCAACCCATCAGCGTGGAAAGAACGCAAAGGGCAGCGGTCAAAATGATGAGAGCAGTCGCCGCCAGCAGGGTGGAGCGAGTCTTTCCCAGCACCCGAGCCTCTCCTTCAACAATTTGTCGCACCGGCCGCACTTCGGCTACTGGCAGCGACTGAGAAAGTTCGCTCATGATGCCCGCAATTTCCTGCGGCGAGCCATAAGCGGCAACCTCGATTGTGGACAGCTGTACTCCGGTCCAGGCCACCAAGTCAGAGAGGGAAATAAAAATGCGGCTATCTTCGGCCGCGCCGGTTCGTACAGTTCCGGCAGGCGCCAAATGGATTGATCGGCCTCGAAAGGTTAGGTCGAAAGATTGGCCCTGGGGGGCGATCTCGGGCGTGGCACGAATGCCGATCAGGGCTTGCCCTGGCCCGGAAGGCCAGGCGCTCACCGACCACCAGCGATCCAGCTGGCGGACACGATCGAAATCGACACCTGCAACTACCAGCGGCTGGCCGTCGTTCCTGCGGCCCACGATCAGAGCAAACGGAGATGCCAAGCCACGACCGCGGAGCACCGACTCCACTTGCGTAACAGCGCTGGCGGGAAGGGAAGCGCCGTCTTTTCCAACAACCATAATGTTGGCCCCGTAGTTGCGGAACTCGCGGCCCAACTTCACCTGCACGTCCTGGTACAGATTTAACATCGCGGTGGCAACCGCGGCAGCGACAATCATGGCCCATAGCGCCGCCAGAGCCCGTCCTCGTCGCAGCCAGGCCGCCCGCACCAGCATGCGCAAAAACATGGACGTGGGCGCTGCGTTTCGGCGGCTGGCTGCGACATCTTGCGCAGAACGGAAAGGCGCGCCGGTCATAGTTCACCTCGCAGTGCAAACACCGGATCCATATCGACAGCGCGGCGTATGGCCGCAGCACTTCCAGCGAAGGTCACGATCACCGCGATCATGACAATCACCGGCAGGAGCACAGGTTGAACTGTGATCTGCGAATCAAAGATTGAGCGGCCAATCTGATGTGCCAGCGCTCCCCCCGCGGCAAATCCAACAAGGCCACCAACGATCGCGAGCAGACTGGCCTCCGCGAAGAAGATGGACGCGACCGCGGCTCGCCCAGCGCCCAAGGACTTCATCAAACCCACTTCCGCACGCCGCTCAAACATGGTGGTGGCCATGGCCGCGGAAACCGCAAGCGCCGAAGCCAACAGCGCCGCCAATGTGATCAGAAAGATGAGCCCTTCAATGCGGGTGAGAATGGCACCTTCGTTCTGCGCCACCTGCCGAATCTGTTCCGCATGGGAGTGCGGAATCGCTTCCTGCAATTGGTAAGCAATCGATTGGGGATAGGGCGAACAATACCAGCGGTCATACATCGCCCCCGAAAGGCTCTTGGGATCGCGACGGGCGAAAGCATCCTCAGGTTTGGTGAGGGCACTGACGTAGATACGCCGAACGGCGCCGGGTTTCCCAACAATATCCTGCGCCAGAGCTAAGGGTGCTACCACTTGATCGTCTTCGCTCGTACCCGTCGAAAGAATTCCCGTCACCCGAACAGGGCGCCTGGCCAGGGTGAGGTCGGAGCCTCGACGGATCCCCAGCTTGGCGGCCAACCGCTCGCCCAGGAGAACCTCGCGCGACCGTTCACCCTCATCCGGCCAGGATCCTGAAACTCGCCACCACGGATCGGTCGTCCGCACCCCGGCGGTAAAAGATTGCTTTCCGAAGGAAAGCTGTTTTCGAAAGTACGTTCCCAGCACCGTAACATCCTGGGTTTGTCCACCGCTTTCGACAGTCGCATTTACCGACAGCATGGGAGAGATGCCGGTGATGTTGTTGTGCCAGAAGATGCCTTTAATCTTGGGCAGATCGGCTTCGTCGAGGAACCCACCCTCGCTGGGAGGCTTGAGGTTGATGCCACCCATTTCCACGTCGAGCGAGTCGTCCTCGGGAGTGACCAGAAGGTTGGCGCCAAAGGTGCGCAATTCGCGGTTGATCTTGTCGCCAATGTCGGTGGCGACGGCAATCATCGCCGTAGCCACAGTCACGCCCAGCGTAATGGCCGCGCCGGCCAGAAGTTTGCGGCGCTTCTGGCGGCGGAACGATTCATACACCAGTCGCACGAACATCGCTAGTTCTGCGCGAACTTGCGCCCGCCGGCCGCAACGTCCGCCTCCTGAATGATCACCGCATCGGCAGTCTGAGAGGCCTTAAGCGGAATAGGATTACAGCCGCCGCCGTTGCCGATTGACTGGGGGCTAATCGGAGCAGCGCAATTCTTGCAAACCACGCCGTTCGGCCCCTTGTAGAAGCCGACGGCTCCGCAAATCTCACAGGCGTCAAAGACCGTCGCAATTTTTCCATCGGGCTTCTGATAAAGCCAGAAGCGTATGTCGACGCCGTTCTCCTGGGCCTGAAAGCGATGCAGATCACCGTCTGAAACCTGCGCCAGCGGAATTCTCATCTCGCCGTTAACGAACACGACCGGAGTGGCCGGGGAAAGCGCGCTCACGCTTTTGGTGTAAATAAATTCCGCCGTGACCAGGGCGATGAAGACGAAGCAGAAGACATAAACCGATGCCATCCAGAGACGCTCGCGGCGAGCCGTCCAGGCGCTCTTGCGGTATTGAGCGGGAGAGCTCGCTTCGGGCAAAGGCTGGCGGCGCTGGGCATCGAACAACACCATGAGGCCGGCCAGGGCGAAGATGGTCACGAAGAAAAACAGCTGGTTGCGCACGATGGGACCGATGATCGCCATCTCACGTTTCGAGGACGGGAGTACTCCGCTTTCCGACAGTTCGTGCAGCCCGGTGAGAAGAAGTTGAGCGGCAACCAGAAACAGAATCGCGGTCGTGACCCGGAAGAACTTTTGCAGATTGATGCGCACGCTGCCCTTGACGAACATCACACCGAAGGCGATGGCGGCAATGATGCCAAAAAGTGTGCCCAGGAAACTCATCAGTTCGGTGCTGTTCAAAGAAACCGCGGAAAGGACTAACACAGTTTCGGCGCCTTCGCGCAAGACCATCAGAAACACAAAAATGAACAGTCCAAACCACGCATTCTTGCCCGCCAGCGTCCCCACCTTGCCTTCGATTTCTCCCTTTAGCTTGCGGCCGGTCCTCATCATGAAAACCACCATGGTGACGACGAAGAAGGCGGCTGCCAGCATGATCCAGCCTTCAAAAACATCTTCATTCCAATGCGTGCGGGAGATCACGACAGCCACGGCAATGCTGCCCAGAAAAGCTCCACCCAGAGCCGCGTAAACCGCCTTGCGCAGGTCGTTGCGGCCGATCTTGGCCAAATAGACCAGGGTGATGCCGACGATGAGGGCCGCCTCAACGCCCTCCCGCAGGGTAATGATGAAGGCCTCGAGCATCTTAGAAAGGCATCTCTACCATTTTGAAAATGAATTTCAATTTCAACTTCAAGGATAAGCTGCTGGCGGCTTGGGCGTCAACGCGGCAAGCAGTGAAAGGCACGAATCTGGGGTTCTGCCGCGACTTGAGCGCATTCCTGTGGTTGAGGAGAAACCTAGAGCCGCTTAAGAAATTGCTCCGCCGCCACAAACTCGGGAAAAAGCCTTTCTTCCACCTGAAACTCAGCCGAATGCACGCATCTTCGGCTGCCGCGAAGTTTGATGGGATGCTTGAGGTGCAACATCTCGTGATAGACGATGTACTCCACCGCGTAGCAGGGAACCGAGGGGTGGTCGAACACCCGGCTGATCACGATGGCATTGTGTGCGGGGTCGTAATGCCCAAGTATGCGGCGAGTGCGGCCCCGACTCCAGCTCATGCGCGGACGCGCCAGCAGTCCGTGAAAAAACCTCGAGTTCAAGTCTTCGAACACCACCTCAAGATCATAAAAATGTCCTTTCGAGCCGTGGAGGCGCTTGCGGCCGCGCATCTGCCTCACCAGGTGCGCCTTGCGGACGATTTCACGGCTGCCGACATATTTGCGATAACGAGCCGCCTGGCCGCGATCGATGGGCTTCCGGTAGATCTTCGCGAGCAGAATGTGAGCGATGGCGCGAAGAACGCTTGCGGGAGCGTCTTCGAGCAAATCCGAGAGCCGCACCAGAAGCCTACCCTCGCGCATGCGGATGGTGTTGTTGACGTTCGCGAAGGCAAAGAACTCAATCTTCAGCTCGGGCGGGGAAGATCCGGGCCGCAGTTCCCGGTATGCTTCGTGAAAAAGTTCAGGCAAGCCGTCTCGCACGCTGAGGGTAGATTAGCACGAAGACATTTCGCGCTCCGCACGCAATTATTTCTTCTTGTGTTTGGCGGCTTCTTCCATGTCGGCCAGCAATTGGCGGTGCTCCTCCGCGGAACTGTCTAGAGTATCAATCGCGTTGCTGAGAGTGAACTCATAGGTCTTGACCTCTTCCGCCGGAATGTCCGCGGCATCCTTCAACGCTCGTAACTTAGCCTGGAATTCGGTATCCGCTTCGATGATCAGCTTGAGCGGCTTTCGGATGTCGTCTTTGCGATTGAGGTAAGTATCCACGTTGTCGTTGAGCTCGTCATAAATCAGAAGAAAATCGTCCAGTTTGTCGTGCGTCTGCGCCGCCCGATCTTTAGTCTTGGGATCATTCCGCATTTGCTCCAGCGCGACCAGGCGAGCGCGGGCAAACTTCATGTAGAGCCCGAGACGCTGCTGCGGCTCCCAACTGGCGTCGCGGACTTGATCAATCTCCGCCTGAGTGAGTGGATCACGTCGACGCTCCCCCGCCGCCATAGCAGCGATCATGAGCATCAAAGACCAGCCCACCAACCTGCGTAATGGGCGCGCCGTCATTTGCTGTCCTTGGGAAACATAGCCGCGAGCAGGTCATCCCGCACGCGTTGCAGCCGGTCGATGGCGGCCTCGACGGGCACCTGTTCTTCATGATTCACTGCGCGCTTGATATCGAAGAGCTTCCGCACCATTTTGCGTACTGCGATCTCGGTCTGCTTTTGACGTTTATGGAACTGAATGGAGGAATCACGCGCCTGCTCGGCGAAGGAAGCGACATCATCCAACGCGGTCCTGGCTTTCTCGGTCTCGTCCGCCGAGTAGAACTTGTCCGCCGCTTCCAGCTGCCGTTCCGCAATCTGGATGCACAGCTGGATTCGATCCCCGGTACGAGCCGAGGCTAATTGCGCTTTCAATTCTTCAACGGTTGCTGGTTGGGTGGAGGCGCTTGCAGAGAAAACAGAGAGGACAAATATGGCGACGCCGGCGCCCAGAAACGCGGGATTTACTTTTCCTAACATTCCTTTACTTCTTCCACGGAGTTACTTCCTGGGCTCGATGGCGATGAGGCGATGCCGCGCCTGCCATTCCTGATCAGGATACTTCCCATTGGCGGTGTTTAGGAAGAGATGATAATTTGCGGCAGCCGGTTTGTATTCGCGAAGGTGGTCGTAGGCCGAGGCCCGCAGAAAATACGTGACCGCTATTTCCGGAAGAAATTTAGCCCGCGCGTCCAGTGCTTTGATGGTGAGCGGGTAGTTCTTATTCTCATTGGCAGTAAAGGCGAGGTCGCCATAAGCTTCGCCGAAGTCCGGTTTGAGTTTCACCGCCGTGAAAAATTCGTTCTGGGCCTCGGGAAACTTCTTCTGCCGCATCAAAGCCTGCCCCAGCCCGCGGTGAAGTTCGGCATCGCTCGGAGATGCGGCAATCAGGGCACGATGGGCGGACTCAGCCAGATCGTTTTTTCCGGCGGCTGTATACAAATCGGCCAGTTCTCGCTGTGCCGAGACATCTTGTGGCGACAGCTTTGCCCCCGCTTGCAGTTCCGGGATCGCTTCCTCGTTCTTGCCCTCCGCCGCCAACACGCGTCCCAGTTGGATGTGTCCAGCACCCTGGTCCGGGCGTAGGGCCACCAGCTTACGCAGAAATTCTTCCGCTTCGCGAAAGCGGCGTCCCCGCATGTAAATATTGGCCAGGCCAGTAAGTGCGTCTGACGCCTTGGGATCGAGAGCAAGGGCCTGTTTGTACTCCTGCTCGGCATCTGCCAATTGGTTTTCGTTCTCCAGCAGAAGGCCGGCAGAGAGGTGAGGTTCGGCATCTTTAGGCTGCACAGTGGCAGCTTGCCTATAGGCAGCAAGGGCTTCTTCCGGCTTAGACTTTTCCATCGCGTGGGCCAGCGAGAGCCAGGCGCGAGACTGGCCTTCGGCGGCTTGGCTGCTCGGCTTGAGCTTGGTTGCGGCGCGCAAGAATTGCTCGGCGTCGGGCTGATTGGTCTTGGCAAGTTGCAGGCCCAAATTCAGGTTCGATTCGAAGACGTCGGGCTTCGTAGCCACGGACTTGCGATAGGCGGCGATGGAATCGTCAAGTTTTCCCAGCGCGTTCTCCACGAACCCGAGGTCGAACCAGGCAACGTAATTCGCAGGGTCATGATCCAGCACTTTGTGCAACAACGGTTCAGCGGAAGAGTAGTCCTGTTTCTGAATTGCATCTTCCGCCTGGGTCAGTTCCTGAGGCGCAGAACTCTCGACGGGAACCTTGATGTGCCGGATGGTTCGCGATGAGTAAGGCCCGGTCCGCTCATGAACGGTTTGCGCAGAGGGGGACCCGGACTGGTCAGACGACTGCGAAGATTGGTTCGTACTCTGCGCCAAGGCAGAATGGCACCCGTCAAAAGCCAGGACCAGCATTGCCGGAGCCAGCAGGCGATGAACAGCGAATCTAGCGGCGGCCATTGGAACGCGAAGCTCCATTGCCGTTCAGGATACGCGCCAAGTACTTTCCGGTGTAGGAACCGGGTAACTTGGCAATGGTCTCGGGTGTCCCTGCACCCACGATGTTTCCGCCACCAGCTCCGCCCTCAGGACCGAGATCCACTACCCAGTCGGCGGTCTTTATCACCTCGAGATTGTGCTCGATGACCACAATCGATCCCCCTACATCAATCAGACGGCGAAAGGCAGCCAGGAGTTTGCTGACGTCATCGAAATGCAGGCCGGTGGTGGGCTCATCGAAAATATAAAGCATGCGGCGCTTGCGCCGGACGTCGTCCTGCGCGGTGAGACGGCCAGTTTGCCGCGCCGCCGGCTGCAAGTGTGCCGCCAGTTTCATGCGCTGAGCTTCTCCTCCCGAAAGCGTGGTTGCGGACTGGCCCAAGCGTAAGTACCCCAGGCCTACCTCTTCGAGCACCCGCAGCTTTTCCGTGATCTTCGGTACTTCCACGAAAAATCGTAACGACTCCTTGACTGTGAGGTTCAGCGTCTCATGAATATTCTTGCCGCGATAGCGGACCTCGAGCACCCGGGGCTTGTACCGCGTTCCTTTGCACTCCTCGCAGATCAGCTCGACGTCGGCGAGAAACTGCATCTCGACCGTAACCGTCCCGTCACCTTGGCAGGTCTCGCAACGGCCGCCTGGAATGTTGAAGGAGAAGTATCCCGCGCTGAAAGCGCGTTTCTTGGCCTCCGGCAGCGAAGCAAACAGATCGCGGATCGTGTCAAAGGCCTTGATATACGTGACCGGATTGGAGCGCGGTGTACGACCGATGGGAGACTGATCGACCAGAACAATTTCATCGATGAACTGATCGCCCTCTACGCTGTCCCACGTGACGGAAGCGCTCTCCATGCCGTTCGTAGGTTGCTTCTTGACCTGCGCCAGCGCTTTGTAGAGCACCTGGTGCAGCAGAGTCGACTTCCCCGAGCCGGACACGCCCGTGATGGCCACAATCATACCCAAAGGAATACTCAGGTCGATGCCTTTGAGATTGTGGGCCCGCGCTCCACGAATCTTGATCTGCTGCGAACCGGGCTTGCGGCGCACCGCCGGCAGTTGAATCCGCAAATCGTCGGAAAGGTAGCGGCCGGTCAAGGACGCGGGATTGCGCTGGATTTCGTCATAAGTTCCCTCAGCGACGAGTTGGCCACCATTCTCGCCGGCGCCGGGCCCAAGATCGAGAATGCGATCCGAGGCTCGCATAATGTCAGGATCGTGTTCGACCACGAGAATGGTATTTCCCAAGTCACGCAAATCATGAAGTATTTTGATAAGCCGGTGAGTATCTCGGCTGTGCAGACCGATCGAAGGCTCATCGAGCACATACAGCGTCCCCACCAGTCGTGAGCCCAGCGATGTTGCCAACTGAATGCGCTGCGCCTCGCCCCCAGAGAGTGTGGAAGAGAGACGATCCAGGGTTAAATACTCGAGGCCGACATCGTTAAGGAAGCGGAGGCGCTCGCGGATTTCCTCGAACAGTTTGTCGGCAATATCAGCTTCTTGGGCGCTCAACTGAAGCTGGCTGAAAAACCTGGCCGTTTCTTCCACGGTCATGGCGCAGATTTCGCAGATGTTGCGCCCGTTAATCCTTACTTGCCTGGCTTCGAGACGCAGCCGCGCGCCACGGCATTCGGAACACTGAGAATATCCGCGATAACGGCTCAGAAATACTCGCACGTGAAGCTTGTATTTCTTACGCTCAAGATGGGTAAAGAAACCGCGCACGCCGAGGAAAGAGCCTTCGCCCTCCACCACCAAGCGCTGCTCCTTGGAATCAAGTTCCGCCCAAGGCACATCCAGGGGAATTCCTGCCTGTTTGGCATAGCGCTTCATCTCGGTAAATAGAGGGCGATATTTCGGTTTCGTCCAAGGTTCAACGGCGCCTTCGCCGAGAGTTTTCGTTTTGTCAGGGATAACTCGATCAAGATCGAAATCGATGGTGTTGCCAAACCCCTGACAGCGCGGGCAAGCGCCATAAGGATTGTTAAAAGAAAACAGGCGAGGCTCCGGCTCTTCATATCGAAGATTGCAGTGCTTGCACTCGAAGCGCTGGGAGAAACGCAATTGCCGCAACGGCTGGTCATCGCGCGGGGGGATTTCGAAGATCACTTCGCCCGATTCACGATAAGCCGTCTCAATGGCATCCACGATGCGGGAGCGCGCCTCCGCGGATACCGTAAGGCGGTCCACCAGAACATAAACCGGCCGATTGAAGTTGATCTCGAGAAGCGTTTCAGGCGTAGAGAACTCGAAGATTTGACCGGTCTGATAGAGGCGGTTAAAGCCTCCCTTGCGCAGATCGAACAACCGGGTCTTAACAGCTTCCGTGAGTTCATGCGGCTCCACGCTGGGAGACTTTCTCTTTGAGCGTGCCCGTGCCGTGCTCTGGCCACGTGCCTCGGTTGACGCTGCCACTGGCCTCTGCAGCGGGAAAAACAATTGCAGCCGGCTTTCGGGATCGAGAGCCAGGATGGTGTCCGCCACCTCGTCCACAGTATCTTTTTTGATTTCGCCGCCGCAGTTTACGCAGTAAGTACGGCCCACGCGCGCAAAAAGCAGGCGGAGATAGTCATAGATCTCCGTAGCCGTCGCCACAGTGGATCGCGGATTACGTGTCGTATTTTTCTGTCGGATGGCGACTGCCGGCGCAATGCCGTCGATGCTGTCGGCATCTGGCTTTTCAATGCGCTCAAGGAACTGTCGCGCATAAGCAGACAGGGACTCAACATAGCGCCGTTGACCTTCAGCGTAAATGGTGTCAAAGGCAAGCGAGGACTTGCCCGATCCGGAGACCCCGGTCACGACCGTCAGGGTGTTGTGGGGGACCTCAAAGTCAACGTCCTTCAGATTATGAACGCGGGCGCCACGCACAACGATGCTTTCAGTCGACATCGGATTACCAGAGAGGGGGAGCCGCGTCGAGCTTCGTAGGGACGCCCCAGAAGCTTCCGCAGCAGCTGCCGAATCTTTCTATTATAAGGGAAAGCTTATGGAGTAGGGCGCCGGCCGCTTTAACCAAGCCGCGAAGAGAGCGGCGTGGAGTGTTTCGGTAGAGGCGATAACAGCATGGTGAGCAGGGAACCGATGCCTAGACCTGCCAGTAGAAAAGTTACCGCAGTGGGAAGATCATAGTGTAGAGCATACTGCTGCCTTGAGGTTCTTTGTCTAGCGCTTTTCATCGTGTGTTCCTCCTGCGGGCATCCGGTTCGAGGTGCCGCGGAGCGCTGCAACAAGCGCCCCGCGCCCCCAGGTCTTCGAGACAGAAAGAAACGACCAACGGCCTAAGAAATCGGTTCGATACTCTCCACCTGGATCGTGTTGCTGTTCATGTCCAGCTTGCCCGTGACCTTCACCTGTTTGCCGACATAACTAGCGGCTTTGTCCTGATCGTCGAGTTTGTAGCTCATCTTAGTCACCGGATCCCTAAGCACGAGTTTGCCTTTTTCCTTTGCAACTTGACCGGTGAAAGACTTCGCGTCCTGACCCTTCATGTCATTGGACTGTGTTTCATTGGACTGTGATTCATTGGGTTGCTGCGGTTGTTCCGCGGCAGCTGCCGGCGCCTGATCCGGTGGTGTGGCTGTGGGCTGTTGCTGCTGAGGGGGCGTGGTCGCTGCTGGCTCCTGTGAGCTTTGTTGGTCCTGCGCGTTGGCAGCAGAGCCCAGAGCCATCACACCCACGGTCATCGCCGCAGCGAGTGAGAGACGTACTAGAAATTTATTCATCGCGAACCTCCGAGAGAGTTAGGCTTAGTACCCGTTCTTATTCTGCAAGAATGATGCCAATCTCCGCTGCGCGTGTTGTCGCCCGCAAACAATGGCCGTGTCATAATCTCGGGATTTGCGGGCTGCGCAATTTTCTCCAGCGAGAGCGCACTTCTTTCGTTAGCCCAAGCGGCCACTCGCAAGGGTATTTAGGTAATCGGGCTTCGAAAACTCGCTTCAATTCGGCGTCCCATACAGGATTTACCCTAGTTTCTCTCCCCGAGGAGACGTGTAAGTTAGCAGCGTAACCTCGGCAAAAATCATCTGGAGTTTCTAGGGGTCGCATGGGAAGCGCAAGTGAACAGGTGCTCTCTGATTTTCCGGGTGATTCCAGCATCTGTTCTCATCGCGAACGTGGAGAACCCACCATGTCAGTGAATAGCGCCGCAGCGTATGGGATGTATCCTCAAGAAGTTGCCCTGCATGATGTCGTGCACACGCTGAATCAGGCGGGATTTGAAAATGAAGACATCTGCATGATGCTCGCCCCCACACATCCCATAGCGACGATTGTGCGAGAGGCGAGCATTCTCAACAGCGAACGCGAGGCCAGTGCGGTAACAGCGGGACTCATTGGCTGGCTGTCCGAGTTTGGCGCGGTGGTGATTCCGACTGTCGGTTTCTTTATTCGATCACAAGCATTTTTTCACGCGCTAGTAGTCGCCAAAGATGCTCCTGCGCTCTGCGGCAGTACGAAGACTCTGGTCGGACTCGGTTTTCCCGAGAACGATGCCGAACGATTCGAAACCCAGCTGCGTGAGGTCGGAGTCATGGTCTACGTGTCATGCGCGGAGAGCGCAAAGACGGGCTGGGCGCGCGAAATGCTTCTCCGCACCGGAGCTCGCGAAACCGCTACTTTGGAAAAAGGAATGTTCGCCGGAATGGCTGCTTGAGCGCAGGGAAAAAATCCCTCAATTTCTACCTAGCATCCTTGGAACCGGATTCCCGCGAAGAAAACTCACCTTTCTGTTCGTCATCGCGGCGCTTCCCATAGCGGAATGCAAATCCGACCCCGAAAGCCATAAGCCCAACCGGAGGAACCAGCAGCACGATTACCGCCTTGCTAAGCGCGCGCTGGCCGTCTTTGCTTGCGCTCTTCGCGCTGGAGTAGCACATGGCGCAACCTTGGGCCAATGCGGGAACTGTCCCGAGAGTCAGGACCAGGAATAAAAGCGGTAGCCATGGATTCCTCGCTCTCGGTCCGGCGGAATTTAGGCCCCGTCGCCTCTTGTCTGTAGACCCGTCCATAGACTTACTTCACTCCCAACCTGAGGATACGCCCTGCGTCCGGAAAGAAAAACAAATACATGATGACAAAACACGCCACCACCGAGATGGTCAGCGTCCAGCGCATGATTGCGCTTTCGAACTTAAGATGCATGAAGTAGGCAATGATCAACGCCGACTTGATGACCGAAAGTCCCAGCAAAACCTCGAGCATAGCCACCGGCTGGAATACCTGCTTGTAGCCGAGCCAGACTTCCACTGCGGTCAAAACCAGCAATGCTCCCCAAACCCAGAAATATTGGCCTTTGCTGTCGTCATGCGTCGCGGCGTCGTGCATCTTGAATAACCCTCCGGTGAAGCACCTTAGACGATTTTTGTAGACATCAAATAAACCAGCGGGAAGATGAACATCCAAACCAGGTCCACGAAGTGCCAATAGAGGCCGGCGACTTCGACATCGTACGCGTCGTACACCTTTGGCTTAAGAAATAAGATCACTGCGGACACGATTAATCCGATCAGCAGCGCGTGAACTCCGTAGTGAAATACGTTACTCGCCGGAATCAGAAAATATCCCGCGAGCCACAGTGCGCCCAGAATTGGCAAGAACATCTTACGCAGCGCAATCACTCCCAGGTAAATCACGCCAACGGTCACGTGCAGCATGTGCATCCCTGTAAGGGTAAAAAATGTTCCACCAAATTGCGGCACAGTGGGCACCCAGGGATTCTTGAACGGCGTCATGCCTTCGCCAATCAGCTTGCTCCACTCCATTCCGTGCAACACGATGAACGCCGTACCGAACCCCATGGTAGCGAACAGCCAGTTACGCAGCCAAAGTTTGTCGCCGCGTTGTGCCGCAAACACCGCCATCACCATGGTCAGCGAACTCGAGAGCAGACACGCCGTCATGATCGTCGAGTTGATGATGCTCTCTTTCGCAAACGGAGTCGGCCATGCAGGATTCGAAATCCGGTTGTAGCTGAAAGCAACTAGCAGGGCCCCGAAGGTCAGTGAATCGGAGGCGAGGAACAGCCACATTCCCACTTTCTTCGAATAAGCTCCAAACAGAGGAGCTTCAAACTCTCCTCGAATTCCATGCTGGACACTGTCATGTTGCAGCGTGGCGTCAGCCATTCCTCAGTTTCTCCTTTTCACTACCGCGCGAACTCCAACAGCGCAAAAACATAAATCCAGAGCACAGCCATGAAATGCCAGTACCAGGCGGTAACATCGATCACGATGCGCCGCGACTCGATCGGTTTATCGAGCAGGGACGTCATCCCCGCCCAAAGTAGGGCTAGGACTCCACCTGCCAGGTGAACGGCGTGCACCCCGGTAAATAAATACACGAATGAACTGTTGGGGTTGGTGGGGATGAAGAATCCCCGCCGCCGTAACTCGCTCCATGCCAGGAATTGGCCGGCCAGGAAGCCGATCCCCAGCACAACCGTGAGCCCAAGCCAGGGGAATCGCCGTTCTTCACCGAGTGAAACGCCGGGAATCGATGTCACGGGAGCCAGTGCAGATTGCCGCGTGATACTGCGCCGCGCGCCTTCCATGGTCACGCTGCTGATCAACAGCACAGCGGTGTTCACGATGAGTAACGCCAGAGGCAAACTCACTTCCCCCCAGTCGCGCACGTAGCTGCTGCTCGGACTATCGAAAGTCGGCAGCCCCTGCCGCACAATGTAAGCACTGGTCAGCGAGACAAATATCATGACCACTGCCGCAATGGCGACCGCCACCCCTAAGCGCGCGCGCCGCAGCCGTCCGACATAGTCAGAGCCTTCGTCGCCCTGCCCATCGTCTCCGCCGCCACGAACCGGAGGCTCGGTCACGCCACCGCCGTGCCCCAATTGCCCGTGGGTCACTGGACTGCTTGGAATAAAAGTTGCCATGCCAGTATTCTAGTGCGCCGGCGTTGTGGCCGGATCGGTCTGCATAATAAAATCTTTCGCCGCTCCCGGAACGCCGTACTCGTATGGCCCGTGGTTCACCACCGGAGTACGTCCGCCAAAATTGTCGTGCGGCGGCGGAGTCGCCGTAGTCCACTCCAACGTTGTCGATTCCCAAGGATTGTCGCTGGCCTTTGGTCCCTTGAACATGCTCCAAAACAAATTGATGACAAAAATGAATTGCGATGCGATGGTGATAATCGCTGCATACGTCATGAACGTGTGAATCGGCATCAGACGCTGCAGATAGGCCACTTCCGTATATTGCGAGTAGCGGCGCGTCCCCCCCGCCATGCCCAGATAATGCATCGGCATGAAGATCGCATAGGTGCCGATGAACGTCAGCCAGAAGTGAGCCTTGCCCCAGCTCTCATTCATCATGCGGCCGAACATTTTGGGGAACCAATAATAGGTCGCGGCGAATATACCGAAGATTGCGGCCACGCCCATGATCAGATGGAAATGTCCGACCACAAAATATGTATCGTGGAGTTGAATGTCGAGAACCGGCTGCGCCAGGAAGGGCCCGCTCAATCCCCCGGAAACAAAAAGAGACACGAAACCGATGGCAAACAACATCGGCGTGTAAAACCGTATTCGCCCCTTCCACATTGTGCCGAGCCAGTTAAACGTCTTAATCGCCGACGGTACGCCGATGCACATGGTGAGCAGAGAAAATGCAAAAGCCGAGTACGGGCTCATGCCGCTCATGAACATGTGATGGCCCCACACCATGAAGCCGAGAAAACCAATCGACAGCATGGCGTAAACCATTGCCTTATATCCGAAGATCGGCTTGCGCGAAAACGTGGAGAGCACCTGCGAGGTCACACCCATTCCCGGCAGGATGGCGATATACACCTCGGGATGCCCGAAGAACCAGAACAGGTGCTGCCACAAAAGCGGCGAGCCGCCTTTGTGTCCCATGATCTGCCCGTTGACCACAATCAGAGGCACATAGAAGCTCGTGCCCAGATTGCGATCCATCAGCAGCAAGATGCCGGCCGAGAGCAATACTCCGAAGGCGAGCAGACCAAGAATCGCCGTGATGAACCACGACCAGACGGTCAACGGCATGCGCATCAACGTCATACCCTTGGCGCGGAGATCAAGCGTCGTGGTGATGAAATTCAGCGCCCCCATTAACGAAGCAGCACAAAAAATCGCAATGCTCGTAATCCAGAGATCCGCCCCCAGACCTTCGCCCGGTCCCGCCGACTGCACCGCGCTGAGCGGCGGATAACCCGTCCAGCCATGAAGGGGCGCTCCGCCAGATACGAAAAATGCGGCCAGAATCACCACGAACCCAACGAATGTCGTCCAGAACGAAAGCATGTTCAGGACGGGGAAAGCCATATCCGGCGCCCCAATTTGAATAGGCAGAACGTAATTTCCGAATCCGCCTTGCGGCGCTGTCGTCAGCACGAAGAACACCATGATCGTGCCGTGCATGGTAAGCAGGCTTAAATACATCTCGGGCTTGATCTCACCAACCAACGGCAAGCTGGCGGTCGGCCACACCAGGTGGATGCGCATGAGCAGAGACAGAAACATCCCCACCCAGACCGCGGTCAGGGCCAGAAAAAAATACTGGAGGCCAATAACCTTGTGATCCAGACTAAAAATGTATTTGCGGATGAAGCCCTGAGGAGCATGCGAGTAAAGGGTAGCCGTGGTTGCCATTTATTGCTTCTCCGCCTCCCGTGCCGCCAGCCACCTGTCGAAATCTTCCTGGCTGACAACTTTTACTATGCCGTGCATTTTGTAGTGACCCAGCCCGCAGAGTTCAGCGCAGGCAATCTCGTAGTCGCCAATCTGGTTCGGTGTGAAGTGCATGTGGATGTTGAGTCCGGGAACCGCATCCTGCTTGAATCGTAACGAGGGCACAAAGAAACTGTGAATCACATCAACCGACCGGATGCTCAAATCGACCTCGCGATTGACCGGCAGAAACATGGTTCCGGTTACCACGTCGTCTTTCGCGGCAGGATCAGATGGGTCGAGCCCGACCGCAGCCTCGCCACCGGCCGAGGGATCCATCAACGTCGCATTGGTCGCCCCGTATTTTCCATCCGGCCCCGGATAGCGGAAATACCACGCAAATTGCATGCCGGTCACTTCCACCGGAACCGCGCCGGGTTGTGCCGGATCGAATCGTTGACTGGCCCACACACTGCTGCCCATCAGATTGAGTCCAACGAAAAGCACGGCCGTCAGAATCGTCCACACAACTTCGAGGGTGGTATTGCCATGAGAATATTCGACCGGGCCGGAGGATGGCCGCTCGCGATACTTCCACACAATGTAACCGAGGGAAAGCTGCGCCGCAAAAAATACGATTCCCATCAGCACATACGTGAGGGTAAATTGTCCATCAATCCAGTGCGCGGCGGCTGAGGCTCCCACCGGCAACCACCAGGTTTTGGCGATGAAGAAATAAGCGCTGCCAAACGTGATCAGCCAGATAATTACCAATAGCGCAAAGCCCATCCCTAACCCTCCCGGGCGCGAAAGGATTTCGCAAACGACATCGGCTCAAAGAATTGTGTAAGCAACAGTCGGCGCGAGTTTATCACAGCGGTATATCGCAAACACAAGCAAGTTGTTGGCCGCAAAAGCAACCAGCGGCGGATCTCACCCTCCTCCGACCCAGGGAATTGAAAAAACCTCAGCTTGCAATCAGATCCGCGAAGACGAACTGATCGCGGACCACGGTCTCGCCCACTGAAACCGGCAAGATCGTGTCGAGCATGGGTCCTCGATACACAAACGAATGAAATTCCCCGCGTTCGCCGCAGGGGTCCACTTCCTCGGGCAGGGCCGATAGCAGCGCTTCATCAAAGTCGCGGCCCACGAACGACCGGTCGAGCTTTCCGGTATCGATACAAGTCAACTTCGCTCGCAGCCCACCTGCGATCATCTCCTGTGCCAGAGCATGCGTCGGCAGCCCCCACACCGGAAATATCGGCTGCAGCCCCGTGTCCCTCATCTGCTTTTCCCGGTAGGCGCGTACATCTTCGAGAAACAGATCGCCAAACGCAACTCCTTCTATGCCTTCGGCGAGAGCCTTAGCACAGGTTCGAGCCATCACCGATTCGTACTGCTCATTGGAGCATGGCCAGGGCAACGGGACGCCCCAGAGCGGAAGTCCGGTACCCGCAGCCTGCCGCTCGACCAGTTCGCGTCGGACTGCGTGCATGGCGACTCGATCAGCCACGTCGTTGAAGGTGGTCAGCAGCCCGACCACCTCATACTCAGCTCGCTGACGGAGAACGTGCAGGCTCCAAGCGCTGTCTTTGCCACTGCTCCACGATAAGAGAATGGGCTTCATCGGTCCAGTTGCGAAGAAAGGTTCCTTCGTTCGATTACTCTGTGTTCCTCTCTGTCCTCTGTGGTTAGGATTCTGATCCTTAATCCGCGGCCATCAGTGCCAAGATGTTACTTCTCGCTCCACTCCGGCACACGCCCCGGAGTCCACGGCGCTCCCGCAGCTTCCATGTCCTTCTCCAACCTGGCAAAGTCGACTGCCACGAGCGTGTGCAACTTCGCCAACGCCTCTGTGAACTCACTGGCCGCAATGTTGTAAGCGTCAAAATGGGTTGGCGTGGGCTTGGTCAAAGCAAAGCGTTCGCCCTCCATAATCGAGTTCACCCGGTCATTAATCGACGACGGCACGGGCTCGTTCCGTTTCGCAAGCTCCCGATCTCCCCGCAAAACACGCAGGATTTCACGATTCCGCTGCTCAAGCGTATCCGCCGTCGCTCCCAGTTCTTTTTCGATCGTGGGAGTCTCATCGAGCGCAGTGCGAATTGCCTTCAACCGCGTCTCCAGGTCTTCACCAGTATGGATCGCCCCGGAAACCGCCCGATACAGGCGTGCCACTTTTCGCTGAAACTCTTCCTGCGCCTCCCGATCCTCCCGACTTAAAGAAGAAGACCCCTCTGCCACAACCTTGAACGACTGCGCACCACCCAACTCGCTGACGGTCCCATTTACCTTTTGAAACAACCGCACCGAGTAATTCCCGGACAGCACCAGCGGTCCCAAACTCCCGGCCCGAGGGAAATCTTCGCCTTCCTCCGGGTTCTCGCGCACCGAGGGTGCCGGATACCGCAAGTCCCACGCCGCACGCTGGAAACCTTCATCCGTACTGCCATTCACCCGGCGAATGGCCGCTGCACTGTCGTCGTAGATCATGAAATAAAGTTCCGGTTTGGCCTCTTCGGCTTCGGCGCGCAATTCATCGCGAGCGGGGTAGGGAAGCGTTTGATTTTTCTTGGCCGCTTCTTTTTCAGCGTCCTGTCGCTTTTCTTTCCTGGTCTTCAGCTTTTCTTTCAAGTACGCCGTGAACACCGCGCCAAAGGGAGGATTGTCCGCGGTATAGAACGCATCGCCCTGAAAGCCTTTCTTCGGCCCGCCCAGGGGATGACGCTCGACGTATAACGAAGAGTCCTTCACCGGAAACAATGCCGCTGCCTGTTCCACCGACTCTGGCTTGATTTGCCGCAGCGGGCTGATGTCGTCCAGAACATAGAAGCCGCGTCCGAACGTTGCGATCACCAGATCGCCCTCTCGCGTTTGCAAAACCATGTCGCGAACGGCGATCGTGGGCAAGCCTCCCTTGAGCCGCACCCAGTGTTGCCCACCATCAATCGTGAAGAAGGCGCCGAATTCGGTTCCGGCAAATAGCAGCTTCGGATTCACCGTGTCTTCCACGAAGGCGAGGACTGGCCCGTTCTCCGGCAGATCGCCAGTAATCGAACTCCAAGTCTTGCCCGCGTCGGTAGACTTCAGCAGATATGGTTTGAAATCTTCGTTCTTGTGATTGTCGAACGCCGCAAACACCGTATTGACATCGTGCTGTGAAGCCGCCAGCCGGCTGACATAAGTCGCGTCAGGAACGCCCGGAAACTTATCGTACTTCGTCCAGCTCTGACCGCCGTCGCCGGTAACTTGAATAAGTCCGTCGTCGGTACCGACGAATATAAGACCTTCCTTCCTCGACGACTCCGCCAGCGCCACAATGTTTCCATAGAACGACGTCGAGGCATTCTTCGCCACCGCGTCCGGCCCCCATACTCTACCCATCACCGGCAACTTGTTGCGATCCAATTGCCTCGTCAAATCTCCGCTGATAGCTTTCCACGTGTCGCCGCGGTCGTCACTGCGGAAAAGTTTGTTGGCCGCAAAGTACAGCCGTGTATGCGAGTGCGGACTGATAATCACAGGCGAGTCCCAATTCCACCGCAGCGGAGGCTCGCCTTTGCCCTCAAGCGGCTGTAACACCAACTCCTGGCCCGTAACCTTGTCATACCGGACCAGCACCCCATACTGCGACTCCGAATAAACTGTATTGGGATCCATCGGATCCACCTGCGAACGGAATCCATCTCCGCCGGTAGTGACATACCAATCGGAATTCATAATCCCGTTCAGATTGCGAGTGCGCGAAGGGCCGCACCACGAAAAGTTATCCTGCGTGCCGCCGCACACGTTATAAAAGGGAAGCGCGTTGTCGACGGCAACGTCATAGAACTGCACCGTAGGCAGGTTGGCCCTAAATTGCCATGTCTTCGAATCGTCAAAAGTCTCAGCCACCCCGCCATCAGAACCCAGAATCCAATGTTTAGTATTGTCCGGATCGATCCAAATCGTGTGATTGTCTCCGTGATGATTCACTTCTTCGACTTTGTGCAGGGTCTTGCCGCCGTCCAGTGACTCGCGCAGGCTCACGTTCATCACGAATATGCGGTCAGCATTCTTCGGGTCGGCGATGATCTGGGCGTAGTACATCGCGCCCTGATCGAACTCATTGCGCCGCTCCCAGGTTGCACCCTTGTCGCTGGAGCGGAAGATTCCACCCTTGCCGTCGGCCGCTTCAATCGTGGCGTAAACCACGCTAGGATCAGCCGGCGAAACCGCCAGCCCGATGCGCCCCATATCTTCTTTCGGCAATCCCGACTTCAACTTGTTCCACGTCGCGCCCGCATCGGTGGATTTATAGAGGGCACTCTCCGGCCCGCCATCAATCAAAGTGAAAACATGCCGCCGACGCTGGTAGGCAGCGGCGTAAACAATGTCGGGATTTGAGGAATCAAGGGCCACATCCGCCACACCAGTGTTCTCGCTGATCGTTAGCACAGCTTTCCAGTTCTTACCGCCATCCGTCGTCTTGTACAAACCGCGGTCCCCGCCCGGCCCCCACAAAGGCCCCTCGGCGGCAACATAAACAACTTTTGAATCTCGCGGGTCAACCACGACACGCCCAACGTGCTCCGATTTCTTCAACCCCACGTTCTGCCAATTCTTGCCGCCGTCATCTGACCGGTAAATTCCATCGCCATATCCCACGCTGCGCTGGCTGTTGCTCTCGCCGCTACCCACCCACACCACCGACGCGTCGTTCGGATCGAGCGTGACCCATCCCATCGAATAAGACTTCTCATTGTCGAAAACCGGAGTCCAAGTCGTGCCCTCATCGACCGTCTTCCACACTCCGCCGGAAGCCACGCCCACGTAATACTCAAATTTGTTCTTAGGATTCACCGCGACCGATGTCACACGCCCCGAAGCCACGGCCGGCCCCAGCAAACGAAACTTCAGCCCCGCAAAAGTGTCGGCAGTCATGCCGCCTTTCTTTTCTTCTTTCTTCTCTTCTTCTTTCGGCTCAGCCTTTTTCTCGTCCTTCTTTTTCTCTTGCTTCGGCTCCTTCTTCCCGGCCTGCACAGGAGGCGTCGCCTGCATCTTCTTGTCAGCGTCCTTATCTGGAGAAGACTGGGCGGCTACGAAGAAAGTCGACAAAAACCACAACACAGCAAGCAAAATATCACCCCGCGATTTCAATGAAGACTCCTGTCCAGTGCGCAGACATAGCGCTGGCAACTGAGTCGGCAATCCAACTCAGCTCGGCGACTCTGCGATCTCGGTGGTAAAGAATTTTCAAAACCGATATGTATACAGCATTCTGACCATAGTTAGAAGCGCGACTTTTCAGTTAACAAAAGATTGAGCCGCGAAGCGGCGGAAAGAATGCAGCCCACGGCGTTAGCCGTGGGCAAAAGAGGAAACTAAAACAAGTCCCAACGGGGCGAAAGAAGAGACGACGGCGAAACCGTACCGACCACGCGATCCGATCCATACCTCTCGGAGCAATGTCCCGTCTCAGCCCGCGATAGAATCAATTCCATGCCACGAAAGTCACCCGATCACGGCCACGGCACGCGCTACGTCCGCATGCAAAAGAATTACTGCTTCGCTTGCGGCCTGAACAATCCCCACGGCATGCGCCTTAAATTTACCCTCGACGAGAACCGCAAGATGTCGATCTGCCGCTTCCGACTCAGCAAACGCTACACCGGTCCTCCAGGCCACTGCCACGGAGGAATCATCGCCACCATTCTTGACGACGCCATGGGTAAGGTAAACAAGCTGCGCCATGTCGTCGCCTTGACGCGTGAGATGACGGTCGAGTACTTCAAGCCGGTCCCCCTGCACAAACCCCTGCTCGTCCAGGGACGAGAAATCGAAGTTCGCGGAACCCAGCACATCAATTCTGCGGAAATCCTCAACGAAAAAGGCGAAGTCCTGGCCCGCAGTCGCGGCGTTTTCATCGTCATCGATCCCGAAAGAATGTTCGCGAAATATGCGGAGCGATAGTTAGCCGAGGAAAGACACAATTAAAAAGAACGAGACAGGCTGGAGCGCGTCCGAAACGCGGACGAATTGATTTTGGCTCGACGAGATCAGAGTTCATCCGAAGTCCCGGAAAGCCGAACGCCAATCGCTACCCACGAGGGAATTTGCCACCGCGGGGAAACCTGATACCCTTTGTGCGAATTCTTTCGTCCAACACGCGGCCAATCTCTTGGGGGATCGTATGCTCCAGGCCATTCTCTCCACACTAACAGCCACACTGATGGCCCTGGCTGCACTGGCTCCGGCTCAGACCAATGGTCAGGCCCGGCCCGAAGCTAAGCCGGCCGCCAACCCAGCCCGCGATTCTGTCATTCGGATTGTCAAGCAGATCAAACGGGCCGATTACGAGGGCGACCGGGTTGCGCTCAAACGCCTTCATGGCGACATCACGCCGCTGCCTGAAAACAAAATTCTTGCCTCCCGCCAGCTGTATTGGCGAGGCTTTGCCCTCTGGCGCCGGGCAATCAACGGCTTTAACGAGTCGCCTTCTCCCAAGGACTTGGAGGAAGACTTGAACGGTGCGATTGCCGATTTCAACGATTCCCTCACCCACGACCCTGCCTTCGTCGAGTCGAAAATTGGCGAAGCCTCCTGTTTCGGTTATCTGGCGTACCTGAGCATGAAAGACCCCGCACGTATGCAGGACATGATCCAACATTCAAGTTCCTTTCTGAAAGACGCCATGGCGTCAGATCCCGATAATCCTCGTCTCCTCTGGGTGCTCGGCCCCATCCGCTGGTCATCGCCGCCCGAGCGCGGTGGCGGTCAGGATAAGGCCTTTGACCTTTATCAGCGCGGCCTGGAGGCCGTTCGCACGAGGCCCGCCGTGAGCGATCCCCTGGAACCTTCCTGGGGGGAGCCCGAATTGCTCATGAATCGCGCTTGGTCGAATCTCCACCGCACGACTCCAGACCTGAAAGCCGCGCAGAACGACGCAGCCGCCGCATTGATCCTGGTTCCGTACTGGCACTACGTGCGCGACATTCTCCTGCCGCAAATTCAAGATGCGCAGGCCAAGGCGCGCTGACTGCCCGGGCCGACGCCGAGGGTTCCTCTTTTTATTCGCTTGTTGTGCGAAAAACG
>WNGK01000509.1_pt1 | contig 40282 bp, 39 predicted proteins | sample 5400601 | NCBI WGS metagenome assembly WNGK01 (sample SAMN13153376, study PRJNA577476) | soil metagenome | isolation source: 60 cm soil or saprolite under Garry oak tree replicate 1 | place: USA:California | collected 2016-06-15 | reverse complement strand
TGTAGTTTCGTCCGAATCCGGGATGAATGCCGAAAACATTGCCGACATCGTCGTTGTGGACATCATCGAGCCCAAGTTCGCGAAATTTGTTGGCCAGCCACGCGGCGCGCGCGGCCTCACCAAATGGAGGCGATGGGATGCGTGCCACATCAAGTTGCCAACGTGCGAATTGGGCCTCTTGCGCACGCAGCCAGGCAAACGCTGAGCGAAGCTCGGCGGATGCAGCAAGGCGAGCGACCTCCTGCTGAACGTCGGGAAAGCCTTCCGACACTTCGGCGCGCGAACTGACGGGCATTGAGGTGATGGGTCATATTAACGCAACAGTTGGAGATTCGGGCCAGGCTTTGAACAACGCTGTGGATTACGGGAGGGCGGTAACATTACTAGTGTCAGGTTTCTAGTTTCTACTTTCTGGAAACTACCGATGACCTGGACACCTGAGAATTTAGAAGATCCACCACTTGATCGCTGACCGGCAGGCCCCGCTGCTCCAGCCAGAACAGGACATTGGATTTTCCGCTCATGGGGCCAATGTCGATTACCTGCTGCAATCCGAATACATGCGAGGGCACACCGGAATAGACCGCATTAGCTAACTCGATATCGTTTTTCTTATAAGCCTTGATCACGGCGGCGGCATGGACGCCCGTCGCGGTGCGGAACGCGTCTTCACCCACTACTGGATAATTAGGCGGAATGGGCACGCCCGTGGCACGCGACACCACCTCGCAATACTCTTTCAGCTTAGTTAGGTCCTGGTCGGCCCAGGGCGCGATTTCCATAAGCCTCAGATTCACCAGCATCTGGTCCATCTGAGCGTTGCCAACGCGCTCAAGCGCGGCTATGGAGTTTGCGATTGCCAGGCCGCGATCGCAGTGTCCGTGCCAGTCCACACGAATCTTTTCGCCTGAGGGCCTTACCACTTGATCCAGCACGAAGCGGATCAGGGCGAATGCGCCCATCGGCGTGGCATGTCCCGCGGTGTCGCAGATTACGATAGAGCGTGCGCCGCATTCGATCGCTGCTTTGTAAAGACGCTTTACTGTTTCCGGATCACAGCGCGAGGTGTCTTCGGTCACGTACATGACGTCGAGACCAAGCGAACGCGCGTACTTCACGGCTTTCTCCGTGGTCTGAAGCAGGAAGTCGTCGGTCCAGCCTTCGGTGTAGCGACGGATTGGACTCGATCCCAGAAAAGTGGCGGCTTCGATATTCAGACCGGTACGCTGCACGATTTCGGCGATAGGGCGAATATCGTTCTCGTGAGTGCGCGCCGCACAATTGGCGCGAATCTTCATTTTCTTCTGGACGATCTCGCGCGCCAATGCCTCCACGTGTTCCGACGCACGCTTACCAGCTCCCGGAAGGCCAAGATCAAGCGAGTTGATGCCCAGCGCTTCCATCAAATGCAGGATATGAAGTTTTTCCTCGATCGAGGGATCACGCACCGACGGCGACTGCAAGCCGTCGCGAAGAGTCTCATCATTCAGCAGAACCCGGCCGGGCGGACGCAGCAAGGCAGGATCTTTCTCGTTCCAGTCGTAGATGAGCTCCGAAGTTTTCACAGTCACTGAGCAGAGCCTGGGTGCCCCGTCCAAGCTCAGCCTGGGTGCCCCGTCCAAGCTCTGCTTGGGCGGGGGTTTGAACCTATTTCTCCTTGGGCGGGATCGTGAGGCCGAACACCGAGAGCTGCCCCTCGCCCGCGACGTTCAGACCGATTGGCGTTTCCGGGTTCGGAAGGTACAACGTCTTGCAATGCTCGCAGCGGTACACTTCAGCATTCTCTCCCCAAGCCTTCGCCGCGTCGCCGCACGCCTGTTCGACCGCGTCGGTCATGTAATACCAGCGTTTGAGATGTCCGCCGCAGAATTTGCCTTTGGCGTTCAGCTCATTGCAGGCGCGCTGGCCTGCTTTCTTGATTTTGACTTTGTGATGGGGAAGCTGCTGCAGAGTGATGGTGGACCTGCCGGTTTCGGTTGTGGCCAAAGGAGCTGTCCTCGTCGCTGCGGTCGAAAGACCGCCGGATGCAGATTAGGAACCATTCATTTTACTCGAAAGAGTTTATGAGAAGCAGACGGGTGATTTATTCGGCGGTAGGTTTATTCGACGGTAGGTTGTTTTGAATTTAGGTGGATTACTTAATCCTAAAGATGGAGTACCCAATCGCAAAGCCGAGCATAGCAAATACGAGACCTTGAATCAGTCCTAACGACAAGCCGATCTGGAGCCAAAGCGATGGGTGCACAAATGCTATATCGATATATGGGCAGAGTGGACACGCAGCATGTGACTGAAGCGTGTAGGGTACTGAATAAAACAGGATTGGGCCGATGAATCCGATTATAAAACCAACTCGGCCGAACCGCCTTCCGAGTTTCATGCCGCCGCCCCCGAGCCTTCTACTCTTCTTACTTCCATTCTCCCACCTTCAGAACAGTCCGCCAAATCAGTATTCCACGCTTACCAGATACAACCCGCTTGCCGGCGCGGTTGCTCCTGCTGCGGAACGGTTACGGGCTTCTAAAATCCTCATTATGTCATCGGGCGATAAAGTTCCTTTGCCCACCAGCACAAATGTTCCCACCAAATTCCGCACCATATGATGAAGAAATCCGCTGCCGCGCACGGTGTAGACGAGCTCTTCGCCATCCTGCTCCCACACCGAACAAAAAATTCGCCGTACGTTGGAGATATCTTCCTGCTCCTGGCCGCGTTCCGGGTCGACAGCCGCAAAGGAAGTAAAATCGTGTTCTCCCACAACTAAGGTTGCGGCCTGGACCATCGCATTCTCATCCACAGGATAGGGGTAATGCCAAACATACCGTGCCAGAAAAGGCGAACAGATCGGGCTGCGAAGCATTCGGTAACGATAAGTTTTTGCGCGGGCCGATTTACGGGCGTGAAATTGAAGTGGCGCTTCGGTCACCTCCAGCACGCGAATGGAAGCAGGCAGAATGTCATTCAGCGCTTTGGTCAGATTTTCCGCCGGAATTGGCGATTCGATGGTAAAGCTGGCGACCTGGGCCAGCGCGTGGACGCCCGCATCGGTGCGTCCCGAGCCCTGGGGCAGTACCTTTTCGCCGGTCAATCGTCCAATAGCTGATGCCAGCGTACCCTGAATGGTGGCAGCGTCGGGCTGCACTTGCCATCCGGAAAATTCAGAGCCGTCGTAGGCCAGCACCAATTTGAGATTACGCATGAAGATTGCCGAGTCCTCGGCGACCCGCGCTTCATCTAACCCGCTTACAGATTTTTACAAAGTTTTACGTTTGCCCGGGCCCTAGCCTCGCCAAAAGAATGCACTCTGTCGGCTATACTATTGCACTTCCCTGAAAAGAAGGACTTCAGGCGCATATAGCGCGACCGGTAAGAGTTATAGGAACCTTCACCGCGCCCTTTGCGTACCAGTCTTTGATCCGAGGAGCTATTGCCGTCTTTCAAAGAAACCAGCCTTTATTTATGGAGATAAGCGAATGCATTTGCCTCGTTTGAATTCTGCCCCACGGCTGCTTGCAGGCTTTCTTATGGCCGGACTGCTGTCGACCACAGGCTGGACGCAGACCTCTCAGAACGCTACCCCCGCGGCGCTCCCGGCGGCGCCTTCCGCGCAACGTTCCGAAATAAAGGATTACACCAAGCCGCGCTCCCATTTCCCCAATCCGATTGGCCCGTACTTGCCACGCCACGTGCCGCCACCGGACTTGAACAACACTCCGCGGGTGGGGGCGCTGATACAGAATGGCAAGGTCATGTTGTCATTGAATGACGCCATTGCGCTGGCACTGGAAAACAACCTCGATATCGCCATTGCGCGCTACAACCTGAACATCGCTGACACCGACATCGTGCTGGCCAATGCGGGGCAGTCCACACGCGGTGTCAACACAGGCGTGGTGCAAGGAACGCCGGGCGGCGGCGTGGGCGGCATCGGAGGCAGCTCTACATCCGGGTCGCAAGGCGGCGGGGCCGGCGGTACCACGACCGGCGCCGGCGGTGCGGGAACCGGAAGTTCCGGACTGGTTACTTCTACGCTGGGTGTGGGTTCACCGGTGCCAAGCTTTGACCCGATCGTCACTGGAACGTTGTCTATTGACCATGCCAATTCGCCGACGTCGAATGCCTTTGCGGGCGTACCCGTAGTCCAGCAAAATACCGGCACGGCCAATTTCTTTTATCAGCAAGGGTTCCACTGGGGCACGAACATGACAGTGGGATTCAACAACAACCGCATCACTACCAATCAGCCGTTTACCACCTTTAGCCCGACCCTCAATTCCAATTTCCGCTTCACGCTCACGCAACCGTTATTGCAGGGCTTCGGCTTGCTGCCGACCACCCGATTCATTCGCATCGCCAAGAACAACCGCGAGATCTCCGATGTCGCCTTTCGTTTGCAGGTGATCACCACGGTGAATCAGATCCAGAACATTTACTGGGACCTGGTCAACGCCTACGAGAACGTGAAGGTGCAGCAGGAATCGCTGGCCCTGGCGGAAAAGACGCTCTCCGACAATAAGAAGCAGGTGGAGATTGGCACCCTGGCACCGATTGAAATTGTGCGTGCGCAGAGCGTAGTGTCCACGGATCAGCAGACGCTGACTGTGGCTCAGACTAATCTTCAATTGCAGCAGTTGCTGATGAAGAACGCACTAAGCCGCACTCTTGTGGATCCGGTGCTGGCCGAAGCGGAAGTGGTTCCCACCTCCACTATGGTAGTTCCCCCCACGGAGCCCGTGGTACCGATTCAAGATTTGGTAAATGACGCGCTTCATCATCGCGCCGAACTGGCCGAATCTCGGATCGACCTCACCAACCGCGATCTTAATAACCAGTCGGCAAAGAATGCTTTGCTGCCGTCACTCGGGATGTTTGCCTATTATGGCGGCACCGGGCTGGGTGGCTCGTTCAATCCGAACGCCCGAATTTGCGCGACTCCTACCCAAACCTTCTGCACCCAGCCTGCCGATATTCCCCCCAGCACCAGCATTGGAGGAACCATTGGGCAGCTCTTCGACTCGAGCGCTCCGGATAAAGGTGTCGGACTGAGCTTGACCATTCCGCTGCGGAACCGCGCAGCACAGGCCAACCAGGTTCGCGCCGAATTGGAATACCGGCAGTCCCAGATGCGCCTGCAACAGCTGGAGAACCAGGTGCGCATCGAAGTGCGCAACGCTCAGTTCGCCGTGCAGCAGAACCGGGCCAGCGTGGAAGCGGCGCGAGCCGCGGTCGAACTGGGCCGGCAGTCGCTGGACGCCGAGCAGAAAAAGTATGCCCTTGGAGCGTCCACCACTACGCTGGTGCTGCAGAACCAGCGTGACTTGGCACAGGCGGAGTCGAATCTGGTATCGGCGATGTCCGCTTATGAGAAGTCCCGGGTGGAACTGGATCGCGCCATCGGCTTTACCTTGGATCGTCTGGGGATTCTGGTTGCCGATGCCGAGCGCGGGCAGGTAACCAAGATGCCGGCCGTGCCATACGTCACCGAGCGCCAGGGCTTGACGCCTGAGGTCACACAGCCGCAACAGCCGCAACCACAGGCACAGCCACAACAACCACAGCAGCCGCCACAGTGATATAGAGTTAAGGGGTTAGAACTTCGATCCGATTTCGGAGCGGAGAGCTAACCTCTTGGGTTGAGATTGTCCGGCGTTTACAAACTATATCTAATAGCTAACATTTTGATGGCTGCGATATGAGCGCGGAGGGCAGCATCTTTGAGCTTCGCCCTGCTCCATCTCAGCCGCGTCGCTCCTGGGCCATTGGGACTGCTATTAAAGGGCATTCCAGAGCATGCGGCGGCTCGTTTTTTGTCCTGACCAGACCGCCTTCAGCTCATTTCTATCATAACTAATAGATAACACTTAGGTTACGCTATCAGTTCCTGCCTTCACGCCTGCTGTTTCACGAGGGTGCGCGTTTTCGGTATCGGTTGGGCACTGCACATCGCCACTTCAACCAAAAGGGCTGAATGCTGACGGCTAAGTGCTGAGTGCTGATTGCCAGTTCATGGTGCTTGATCTTGTGTCCCGAGGTATCCTTTCCGCGTGACCCTCTCCGTCGTCCTGATCACTTACAACGAAGAAACTAATCTGCCTCGCACTGTCGAAGGCCTCGCGCCGCTGGTGCGCGACGGCCAAGGCGAGATTGTGGTTGTGGATTCCGGGTCAACCGATCGCACTCTGGAGATCGCCCGCGCGCATGGCGCGAAAGTATTCGTCGAGCCGTGGAAGGGATTTGCAGCTCAGAAAAATTCGGCAATGGACAAGGCTTCCGGAGACTGGGTGCTCCAGTTAGACGCGGATGAGGCTTTGGAACCTGGCTTGACAGAAGAGATAGCCGCGATGCTGCGCGACCAGCCGCCCGTGAGTGGCTATTGGATTCCCCGCAAGAATTTCTTTTTAGGACGCTGGATCAAACATGGTGGATTTTATCCCGACCCTAAGCTGCGCCTGGTTCGTCGGGGAGCGGGCCGGTTTGTGGAGTACGGTGCCCATCCCACCATGAAAGTCGATGGAAGCACCGGCAGATTCTCGCACGCCTTGCTGCACCACGCGTATCCCACGCTGCGCGGTTACATCGACCACATGAACAGCTACTCCTCGATGGGAGCCGAGACTGCCGCTAAAAGGGGACAAAGCCGTTTCAGTGTTCTCAATATTGTCGCGCGGCCCGTCCTGACCTTCATCTACAACTATTTTTTCCGGCTCGGTTTTCTGGATGGGCGTGAAGGATTGCTGCTGCATCTTTATCACTCAGCATACGTATCGTGGAAATATGCTAAGGCTTGGGAGTTGGGACGCAGCAAGTAAGTTCCGGCGAACTGGGGAAGCTCAGCCCGCCCGGGTTCCGTCCGGTACCGGATTCTCAGGCATGGCCAAGACTGGCATCACACCGTCCGCGTAACCGATATCGAACAACATTCCTTCAGAAGTCACGCCTCGCATTTTGCGCGCTTCCAGGTTAACCACGAATAGCGCCTGCTTACCTTCAAGGTCGCCTGGCTTGGCACGCTCTTGCTTGAGGCCGGCAACAATGGTGCGCTCATGATCGCCGAAACTTACTCGAAGTTGCACCAGCTTGTCCGAACCGGGCACGTCGGCGACGGAGCGAATTGTGCCCACGCGAATGTCAATCTGATTCAGCACTTCAATCGAGATAGCAGGTTTGACCGGAGCAGGCTTCATGCCTGCATTCTATGCGACGCTTGGGGGCATCAAGGGCTTGGTATGCCGAAGCGTGGCAAGCAACGTCTCTGACGAGGTATCATCCAAGTTAAGCAGAGATCAGGAACCGCATGCCTGAAAAGAAGCCTCAAGTCGCAGACAGCGCGATTGCAGATGTCTTTGAAGGACGACACCTGTCTGCCGCCGAAAAACAGTGGGCGGAAAAGACGCTGGCGCCTACCCTGGAAAAAACTCCAGAGAAGCCGATTGGCGCGCCTACTGGCACCAATCTCGATGAGCACGGAAATGCCCGCTTCACCACAATTTCCGGAGTTCCCATTCGCCGACTTTACACCGAGGCAGATTTGCCGGAGGACTGGAACTACGAACAGTACCTGGGCTATCCGGGGCAACCACCGTACGCTCGCGGCATTCACGCCACCGGATATCGCGGCAAGCTGTACACCATGCGTCAGTTTTCCGGCTTCGCGTCGCCCGAGGAAACCAATCAGCGCTACAAATATTTGCTGGAACACGGCGGCAGCGGATTGTCGGTGGCGTTCGATCTCCCCACTCTGATGGGATACGACTCCGACCATCCTGCAAGCGAAGGCGAAGTTGGAAAATGCGGTGTAGCCATTGATTCCCTTGAAGACATGGAGATCCTTTTCAACGGCATCGATCTCGAGAAGACCACGGTTTCGATGACCATCAACTCTCCGGCCTCGGTGTTATGGGCTATGTATTTGGTGGTGGCGGAAAAGCAGGGCGCGGACTGGAAGAAGATTTCTGGAACGATTCAGAACGACATTCTCAAAGAATACATCGCGCAGAAGGAATACATATATCCGCCGGCGCCATCGATGCGCCTGGTAGTGGACACGTTCGAGTTTGGTTCGAAGTTCACGCCACGTTTCAACACGATTTCGATCAGTGGATATCACATTCGCGAAGCCGGGTCGACCGCGCTACAGGAACTAGCATTCACGCTTTATGACGGCGTGGAATATGTAGAATGGGCGCGCCGCCGCGGACTCGATGTGGATGAATTCGGACCGCGGCTAAGCTTCTTTTTCAACGCGCACAACGATTTTTTCGAAGAGATCGCCAAGTACCGTGCCGCACGCAAAATCTGGTATCAGGTAATGAAAGAGCGTTTCGCGGCCAAGAGCGATCGAACCCGGTTGATGCGCTTCCATACTCAGACCGCAGGAGTCTCGCTTCCCGCACAGCAACCAATGAACAACATTGCCAGAGTGGCAATCCAGGCAATGGCGGCGGTTCTGGGTGGAACTCAGTCGCTTCACACCGACGCCTACGACGAAGCTTTGGCCCTGCCAACCGAGCAAGCGGCGGGGATCGCGTTGCGAACCCAACAGATCATTGCCTATGAAACAGGCGTCACTCAGACCGTGGATCCGTTGGGCGGGTCTTACTTTCTTGAAGCCTTAACGCTGCAAATGGAAAAGGGCGCCTTCGATTACTTCAAAAAGCTGGACGCGATGGGCGGAATGGTAAAGGCAATCGAGCGAGGATATCCGCAAAAAGAAATCGCGGAATCCGCCTACCAATATCAACGAGCGGTCGAAGCTAAAGAAAAAATTATTGTCGGCGTGAACGAATTTGTAGTTGAGGAGCAGTCTCCCAACACTCTCTACATCGATGAGTCCGTCGCCCAACAGCAAAGTGCAAAACTAAAAACGCTGCGGGCGCGGCGATCGAATGAAGAGGTGCAACGCCGCCTGGCAGCCCTGAAGAAAGCCGCAGCCCAGCAGCCTCAAGCCGGAACCAACGGCAATGTGTCTGAAGCCAATACCATGCCTTCCATCATCGACGCGGTGCGGGCCTATGCGACGGTAGGCGAGATTTGTGCGGCTCTGCGGGAAGTGTACGGGACATATACCGAAGTCAGCGTGACGTAAATTTACGATTGACGATTGTCGATTTACGATTTAAAACACTTCGCTTGCGAACTTCCACTCGAAGACGATTTCTCACGCAGTGCTGCGGGACGATGGCAGCGGCTTACTTTCTGCCGCTATCGGCACTCGCGACAGCATCCGGCCCCGATCTGCATTTCCCTTCGCAGCCGCGCGAACGGATTGCGATTGCGTCTTATCCGTTTCGGGAGTTCATTGCGGGTGAGGGGCACAAGAGCGGCAATCCAACTATTGAACTGAAAGATTTTGCCGCGCATGTGATGGCAAAATTCAACATCAACAAGATCGAACCCTGGACCGGACATTTCCCTTCGACTGATGCCAAATATCTGGATGAATTTCGGACGGCCGCGGAGAAGACGCACGGAGCCGTCGTGAATATCGCAGTCGATGGGGAGCACAGCCCGTATGCGATGGATCGGGCCGAGCGCGACCGTGCGATTGCGTTTAGCAAACAATGGGTGGACGCAGCTTCCGCCATCGGTTCTCCCAGCATCCGCACCAATATTCCACCAGCGAAGGATTCAAAGCCAGACTTGGAGCGCACCGCCGACAGTCTGGCTCGCGTGGCGGATTATGCGTCCACAAAGAACGTGGTGGTGAATCTCGAGAACGACAATCCAGTCAGCGAAGAGCCGTTTTTCCTGGTGAAGGTCATTGAAAAAGTGAATAGCCCGTGGTTGCACGCGCTGCCTGATTTCGCCAATACGCTGGCAAGATACGACGAGAAGCACGCTTACGACGGCATCAATGCGATGTTCGCGCATGCTTACTGCATTTCTCATGTGAAGGACAGCGAAGCCGATGAGCATGGCAAGCTAGTTCACGTGGACATGGCAAAGACATTTGGGTTCATGAAGCAGCATGGATATAGAGGTTACTGCTCGATGGAGTGGGATCGTCCGGGCGATCCTTACCAGGGGACAGCGGGTCTGATCGAAACGACGCTGCAGTATCTTTCCTAGTTTGCAATACGTGAGTATTTTGTTTGCACCGCTGCTCTCGTATTGTTCATCTCGTAATTGGTAACGAGACTTGCTGGACAATCCAAACCTATGCGAAAAGCTGTCCTCCACTTGAAGCAATCCGATCCGGTCTTGCGGGCCATCATGGAGCGTGTCGGCGCTTTCAACATGAATTACGACGAGCCTCAGTTTGCTAGTCTGGCGGAAGCCATTGTTTACCAACAGCTCCATGGCAAGGCAGCGGCAACCATCTTTAAGCGGTTGACCGATCTCGCCGGGCTGCCGCTCACTCCGCCGGGAATCTTGAAGTTGTCTGAAGAGCAGATGCGCGGTGTGGGACTTTCCAAACAAAAGCTTTCGTACCTGCGCGATCTGGCCTCGAAAACCCAAAGCGGAGAACTCGATTTCGCGCGGTTACCTGAAATGCCAGACGACGAAGTAATCAAACATCTGACATCGGTCAAAGGAATCGGAGTGTGGACGGCGCACATGTTTCTGATGTTCGCGCTGCGGCGCCCGAACGTCTTGCCTACTGGCGATTACGGTATCCAGGCCGCGATTCGCAAACACTATCGCAAGCGCAAGATGCCCAAACCGGCGCAGATGGAAAAAATCGCGAAATGCTGGGAACCCTACCGGTCAGTCGCGTGCTGGTATTTGTGGCGGAGTTTGGATGTGAAGACGATGTAGGGGAAGGCGAGGGACGAAGTACGATTTACGATTTACGATTTCTAATTTACGATTTCCAATTTTCAATTTTAAATTGGAGAGTCCAGACTGGCGGCAGCTGACACCTGACACCTAAGACCTGCGACCTGACACCAGCCTCTTCCGACATTCTGTGTTTTAATGAACCCATGACCGAGCAGAAGATCCGCGTGCTGGTGGCCAAGCCGGGGCTGGACGGGCATGATCGCGGCGCAAAAGTTATCGCCCGGGCACTTCGCGATGCCGGCATGGAAGTCATCTATACCGGGCTGCGCCAGACGCCTGAGATGATCGTGAACGCGGCGTTGCAGGAAGACGTCAACGTAATCGGGCTTTCGATTCTTTCCGGCGCGCACAATGCCATCATCCCGCGAGTAATGGATTTGTTGAAGCAGAACAAAATGGACGATGTGCTGGTAGTGCTCGGCGGAATTATCCCCGACCAAGACGTGGCGAGCATGAAAAGTCTCGGGGTGGCAGCCATTTTTCAGCCGGGCACGGCGATGGACAATATCGTCCAATTCATCCGCACTCATGTGAAGCCGCACGGCGTGCCGACGGCCGGTTGATGGCTGAGATCAACACTTCCCGATTGCGGGAACTCCTGGCCCGCACCGTGGGGCCGGCTCCCTGGTATTGGAAAACTTTTCCAAAGTTGCACGCCGCCTCGGGGCAGCCCTTTTCCTGGATTCATCACGGTGAGCAAGGTCCACTGGCTTATCTGGTTACGCTGGTCCTGGAGCAGGAGCCCAACAAAGCTCGACTTGCGCTGAATACTTATTGCCGACCGTTCCCAATGCCGTCTAATCAAGTGGGCGTCTGGTGTCCGGAAGGCAGAAGCATCCGCCTCACGTGTTTTGACACGGAGAAACTCGCGGCTTTTGACTTGGCGGAAATTGCGGGCTGGTTCAAGCAATCCTCTGAACGCATTTACGCAGCGACCGAGCCCTTGGCGGAATTCGAAGTTCCACATGCGCTCGAAGCCGGGATGCACAGGGTCGAAGTGCCTGCAGATTTTCGCGCCGTTGACGAGCTAGTCGTTCCCACCAGTTATCCGGCGAAGAGTGATGATGATCCGGCGTTCGCGCTGTATGTTTTCTATCCCCAGGCGGGCCTGGTGGAGGTGTTGCCGCAAAAGTGGTTCACGGCCAGCGAATATGAAGTCGGCCGGCAGTGGATCACGCGGGCTGCACGTGATTCCGAGTCGCACCGAATTTTCGGCGAGTGTTTCGGAGTCGGAAGTTTTTTGCTCCAAGAAGATGGATGCCGGCTGGAGAAGTGGATGGAAAAAAGCGGCACTTAGCATTTAGCCAGTAGCGCTGGCGTCTCGCCGGCTTTGGCACCTAAGTCTTGGGGAAGTCGGCCGAAATATCACGCACCGTGCCTCAAAAACATTTAAGTATCGAACAAATCAATGGCATTCACGTATTGCGCCTTCAGTCGGATGACGGCATGAACCGGTTGACGACTGCATGCGTTCTGGAACTTAGAAACGCGCTGGAGGCGCTGGCCGGTCAGATCCAAGCACTGATCATCACGGGAAATCAAAAATTCTTTTCCGCGGGAGCGGATCTCCACGAAATTGCGGCTTTGAGTGGTCCATCGGGATTGGAGTTTTCCCAGATGGGTCAGCGTTTGATGAATTCGATCGAATGTTTCCCTGCTCCGGTTTACGCGGCGATCTCCGGCTACTGCATGGGGGGCGGGCTTGATCTGGCCCTGGCCTGCCATCGGCGGATCGCTTCCCCGAATGCAATTTTCGGACATCGAGGAGCCGCTCTCGGCTTGATTACGGGCTGGGGCGGAACACAACGGCTTCCGCGGCTGGTGGGGAAAGGAACAGCACTCCGAATGTTTGTGGCGGCGGAGAAAATCACAGCAAGTCATGGGTTGCGAATTGGATTGATAGACACGGTCGCGGACGATCCAGTGCAATGTGCGCTCACGAATTGGCAGCACTGATCCACTTGCCACTAGCCACTAGTCACTAGTCACTATCCGCCGGCAGCACGGTTAACTTGTGTGCCCCGCTGGGGTGGTATACCGTAAAGGGTTTCTGACTGTTCCTCATGGCCGACCGTATTGAATCCAGCGCACCTGAAACTTCCAGCGTAATCGAAACGCGCGTGGATCCCACCTCTGCGCGTTATGAAGCCAATATGCGCTTCATGGCCGACTTGGTTTCGCAGATCCATAACGAAGAAGAGACAATTTGTGAAGGCGGCGGGCAAAAGGCGATTGAAAATCAGCACAGCAAAGCACGTCTCACCGCGCGAGAACGTATCAAACTGCTGGTCGATCCCGGAACTTTTTTCGAACTAGGGGCCTACTCGGCTCATGGGATGTACGAAGAATGGGGCGGAGCACCGGCGGCGGGCGTCATAACCGGGCTGGCGCGAATTCATACCCGGCTGGTCATGATCATTGCCAATGACGCCACCGTTAAGGCAGGTGCTTTCTTTCCCATGACCGCGAAGAAAGTGATTCGGGCGCAGAACATTGCCATCGAGAATCACATTCCGACCATCTACTTGGTGGATTCCGCAGGAGTATTTCTGCCACTGCAAGAAGATGTGTTTCCCGATACCGACGACTTCGGGCGCGTGTTCCGCAATAACGCAGTAATGTCGGCGATGGGAATTTCGCAGATCGCGGCCATCATGGGCATGTGCGTGGCGGGCGGCGGATATCTGCCGGTGATGTGTGATCACGTGCTGATGACAGATGGCAGCGGGCTTTTTCTTGCCGGTCCGGCGCTGGTGCAGGCGGCGATCGGGCAAAAGATTTCGGCGGAAGAATTGGGTGGCGCGGCCATGCACTCGGCGATCAGTGGGACTGTCGATTTCCGGGCAGCCAGTGATGAAGCTTGCCTGGCGGAGATTCGGTCGATCGTGGAGAAGTGGGGATACCGGCGGCAATCGCCTTGGCATCGCAAAAAGCCGGTGGAACCGGCAATGGCCGCGGAAGAACTCTACGGCATTTACGATTCTTCGCCGGCGCGTCCTTACGACATGAAAGAAATTCTCGCTCGCATCGTGGATGGCAGCCGTTTCGACGAATATAAGCCCGAGTACGGCAAGACCGTGATCTGCGGCTATGCGAGGATTGGCGGGTTCGCCGTCGGCATTGTTGCCAACCAGAAATTGCATGCCCAACAGACCGATCATGAAGGCCACAAGCGCATCGAGTTTGGCGGCGTGATCTATACCGAGTCCGCGGAAAAGGCGGCACGCTTCATCATGGATTGCAATCAAAGCCTTGTTCCGCTAGTTTTTTTTCACGACGTGAACGGCTTCATGGTGGGACGCGATGCGGAGTGGAGCGGAATCATCAAGGCTGGCGCCAAAATGGTCAATGCAGTAGCGAACTCAGTGGTGCCGAAAATTACCGTGATCATAGGCGGATCATTCGGCGCCGGACACTACGCTATGTGCGGCAAGGCTTACGATCCACGATTTGTGTTTGCCTGGCCCACAGCCCGCTATGCGGTGATGAGCGGAGACTCCGCCGCAGGCACGCTGGTGGAAATCAAAATCAAGCAACTGGAACGCAGCGGGAAGAAATTAAGCGACGAAGAGCGCAAAGAGCTCTTTGAGTCGGTGAAGAAAACTTACGAGGAGCAGACTGATCCCCGGTACGGCGCGGCACGCTTGTGGATCGACAAGATCATCGATCCAGTGGGAACTCGGGATGCTATCGTGTTCGCGCTCGAGGCTGCGGCGTTGAATCCGGATGTACCGGATTTTAATGTGGGAGTGTTGCAGACGTAGGCAGCGGGGCACGATTGTGGATTTTTAGATTTGATTTGCGATTTTTGATTGCCAATTGGTGCAGACATGGAGCCCCTTGTCAGTGAACGGACCAAGATAATGTTCGCCCTGGCGGGGGTTGGCTCCAGCTTCGATTCTAATCACCAGGCTTGGAAATCGAGGCTGTGGTCAGAAAAGCGATAGCAGATGGGGCTCTCGGGTCGACGCAGGTCCGCTATCCTACTTGCTCCTATTTGTTGGTTTAGGCTCGCTTGTTGCTGCCATTGTTTCGCTGCTCGTTGACTTATGGCGTGCTCGATAGTGATCAGTTCTGACACGCAAGCTAGAAAGGCCACATGTCGGATTCTGTCAAACTAATCGAATGTCCGCGCGATGCGTGGCAGGGATTGAAGGGACAGATTCCTACGTACATCAAGATTGATTACTTGAAAGCCTTGATCAGTGCGGGGTTCAAGCACATTGATGCCGTGTCGTTTGTATCGCCTGCGGCGGTGCCTCAGATGGCGGACTCGGAAGAGGTGCTCAAGGAACTCGATCCACCCGATGATGTTGAGATCATCGGCATCGTCGTGAATGAAAAGGGCGCCATCCGTGCAATCGAGAGTGAGGCGGTGAGCACGCTGGGATTTCCGTACTCGGTCTCGCCGACGTTTTTGAAAAATAATCAGAATCAGACACTCGATGACGCTATCGACGTATTGGAAAACATTAAGCAGAAGGGTGAAGAGGCGGGGCTCAACACGGTGGTTTATATTTCGATGGCTTTTGGAAACCCTTACGGAGATCCCTGGAACGTGGGCGAAGTAGTCGATGCTATCGATCTTCTCGAATCTTTCGGGGTACGTGCGATTTCGCTGGCGGATACCGTCGGGTTGGCTGGGCCGGCCCAGATTGGTGAATTGGTTTCTGCCGTGATGTCGAAGTACGACTATCTGGAGATTGGAGTGCATCTGCACAGCTGTCCAGATCAGGTGGCGGAAAAAATATTAGCGGCATACGATGCAGGGTGCCGCCGTTTTGATTCCGCGCTGGGCGGCTTGGGCGGTTGTCCCTTCGCGCAGGATGCGTTGGTGGGCAATATCCCGACGGAAAAAGTGCTGGACGCGCTGCAGAAAAGTGGGGCGACTTTGCCTGCACTTAAGCCACTCGATACTCTGTTGCGAGTTTCGACCGAGTTAGGCGCGCGATACACAGATTCGTCGGCGGCGGATTAGTCGTCCTTCGTCGCGTTCAGAATGACCAATCGAATATTGTCGATAAAATGAATTTCACAACTCTGCAACTTACTTACGACGACCGCGTTGCCACGCTCACGCTGAATCGACCGGAGAAGCGCAATGCCATCAGTTTCGAGCTGATTGATGATCTTCTCCGGGCGCTGGATGAAGTTGCGAAATCGTCAGCATCGGTGCTCATTTTGACTGGTGCGGGCAAGGCGTTTTGTTCTGGGATGGACCTGGAGAATTTGAAATCGCTGATCGGGCGTTCTCCGGAACAGAACTTGAAGGATTCTGAAACCATGGTCCGATTGTTTCGCGCGCTCTATGAATTTCCTAAGGTGACAATCGCGGCGGTGAATGGCGCGGCTATCGCGGGAGGCACGGGGCTGGCGGTGCTGTGCGATTTCACGCTGGCTGTGCCCGAAGCAAGGTTCGGTTATACGGAAGTGAAGATTGGATTCGTTCCGGCGATTGTGTCCACCTTCCTGCTGCGTCAGGTTGGCGAAAAACATGCACACGATTTGTTGCTTACGGGGCGAATTATTGGCGTCGAAGAAGCACTTCGCATGGGGCTGATTAATGAAGTTGTCCCGGCAGACCGGCTTATGTCGCGAGCGCGGGAACTGGCGGCTCAGATCATGGAGAACAGTCCGACGTCGCTGGCCTTGACCAAGCGGCTGTTGAGCGACCATGCCCGCGCCGAACTGGACACGCAGATCGCGGCTGCGGTACGGGAGAATGCTGCGATTCGGACAACTAAGAATTTTCGAGAGGGGGTCACATCATTTCTGGAAAAACGCAAACCGCGCTGGAGCAGCGAGTGAGCAATGGCAATAGCCATCCTGTGATTTGCGAGAGCCGGCTGCGGGTGCGTTACGCCGAGACTGATCAGATGGGCGTGGTCTATCATGCGAACCATTTCATATGGTTCGAAGTTGGCCGGGTGGAGTTATTGCGCCAGCTCGGCTTTTCTTATCGCGATATGGAAGAGCACGACCAATGCTTTATCGCCGTGGTGGACGCGCGTTGCCGCTACAAAGCGCCGGTACATTATGACGATGAGATCATAGTGCGGACGCAACTGAAAGGTGTGCGGGAATCCGTGATTCATTTTGGATATGAACTGGTGCGTGCTGGCGATGGCACGCTCCTGGCTGAAGGTGAGACCACGCACATTGTCACCGACGCGACGATAAAGATGACACCGCTGCCCGAAAAGTATATGAAAGCTTTTCGAGCTGCGGTAGGAAGATAGAACTGTTTTCTTACCGCTGACTTCTGACTTAGCATGAAAGCTCTTCACATCAACGGCAATGATCTGACGCTGGACGCGGTCCGGGAAGTGGCGGTGGAGCGCCGTCCGGTGCTGCTCGATCCAGATGCGCGCGAAGCAGTCAACCGGGCGCGGGCTGTCGTCGATGCGCTGGTCGCGAACAATAAAGTTTCTTATGCGATCACCACCGGGGTAGGCAAGCTCAGCGATGCGCGCATTGCTGGCGATCAGATTCGCGAGCTGCAAACCAATCTCGTCCGCTCACACTCGGTGGGCGTGGGTGAACCGCTTTCCATCGCGGAAGCCCGCGCCATGATGCTGCTGCGCGCCAATTCGCTTTCCAAGGGCTACTCCGGCGTGCGCGGCGTGGTCATGGACGCGCTCTGCGAAATGCTGAACCGCGGCGTCACTCCGATGGTGCCGTCGCAGGGAAGCGTCGGCGCAAGTGGCGATCTGGCCCCGCTGGCACATTTGGCGCTGGCGCTGATTGGCGAAGGCGAGTGTGTGGATGACAAGAGCCAACGCATTGCGAGCGCAGAGGCGCTGCGTCGGGCTCAGATCAAGCCTTTGGTGCTCGAGGCTAAGGAAGCCGTCTCGCTGATCAACGGGACCCAAGGAATGCTGGCTGTGGGAGTTCTGGCGCTGCTTGCGACGGAGAGGCTGGCGGATTCAGCCGATGTCATTGGCGCACTCACCCTCGATGCGCTGCGCGGAACCGACGTCGCCTTCGATGAGCGCATTCATAAGGTGCGTCCACATAATGGCCAACTCACCACGGCTGCGAACCTGCGCAAGATGCTTGAAGGCAGCCAGCTTCGCGAGTCGCATCGCGATTGTGACCGGGTACAGGACGCGTATTCCCTGCGCTGCATGCCGCAGGTTCATGGTGCGGTGCGTGACACACTCGCGCATTGCCGCGAAGTAATGGAGATCGAAGTCAATTCGGCGGTGGACAATCCTCTTGTCTTCGTGAAGAACCCGAAGCAAGCCCATGGTGAGGGAGACGTCCTCTCTGGCGGTAACTTTCATGGGGAACCGCTGGCGTTTGTTTTGGATTTTCTGGGTATTGCTCTCACCGCGCTGGCGGGAATTTCTGAGCGGCGAATCGAGCGCCTGGTGAATCCGGCATTGAATGAAGGCTTGCCGCCATTTCTGGCGCCGGGCGCAGGACTGAACTCAGGATTCATGATGCCGCAGGTCACAGCGGCGGCGCTGGCCAGCGAGAACAAAGTGCTGGCGCATCCCGCGTCGGTGGATTCGATTACCACTTCTGGCAACAAAGAAGATTACGTTTCCATGGGGATGACCGCGTCGCTGAAACTAAAACGAATCGTCGAAAACACACGGAATGTAATGGCGATCGAAGCCATGGCCGCGGCACAAGCTCTGGATTTTTTGGCGCCGCTTAAAACTTCGAAACGTGGTCAAGCGGCGCATGCGGCGATCCGGGCGGTGTGTCCGACGATGGAGAGGGATCGGGTGATGTATCAGGATTTTGTGAGGATCGCGGAAGTGATTGCGAGTGGAAACGTGGCGGAGGTTCTGCGATAGCCTTGGATTGTGATAACCTACGCCCCACCGGGGCGAAAGATGTTGTCTCTTCGAAAGCCAATTTTTCATGTTGCCGCTCTCTTGGGGATCGCTTCATCCCTGACCGGTCAACAACCCGATCCATGCCAGCAGCGCACGATGGTTGTGAGCGTGCGCGATCACGACGGGCAACCTGCACGGACTGAACCCCGCAAATTTTCATGGATCAATGCACGGGCGACCAGTCCGCATTACGTCGGTCAAGCCGGGCCCAGCAGTTAGGAGAATACTGGTGCTGCTCGATTCGAGCGGCAGCATGACCGTTCCTGCCGAGAAATGGCGACTTGCACGCCTTTTGGCGGGGGACATTGTGGCGCACGCCTCGGCCTCCTCGCAACTGGCATTGGTGACGTTTTCGGGGGAGATCCGCGGGATTTGGCTTTTCGGTAGGACGATCGGCTCTGCTCAACAAAATAAGAAAGATTGATGATCCACAGCCGCAAGGCGGCCCGACGGGGATCGCCGACGCCATCGCGAAAGCCTTGGACCTCTTATCCCCTGCTCAACCGGGCGACTCTATTTATTTGATCACGGACGGCTACGACAACCATAGTAAGCACAAACCGCGACAACTGCGCGATGCGCTTACGACTAGTGGGACACGCCTGTTCGCCTTTCTGCTAATGGACCCGATGGCAGGTGGGAATGGACCGGATGCGCAGGATTTCCGTACTCTGGCGAATGAGAGTGGGGGCGCCGTAGTGAAGTTCGGTGTCCAATCCCTGGTAATAGGCACTGCTCAATGGCATCTTCAACCACGAACACGAGCAGCCATCTCCTCGGGAGCAGAGCTTCTTTACCGCCAGATGGAGAATACGTATCGACTCGAGCTGGAACTGCCTTCTGTATTGAACAAGGCACAGAAGTGGAAACTCGATGTCGTCGATACGCAGGGAAGCAAGCACAAGGATATCGATGTGATCTATCCGCACGAATTATTTCCCTGCACCATGCAGGCGGCTCAGTACTAGTCTTCCAAGAACTTCCCCGGGACAGAAAGAAGATTGGTTTTCCACACCGGCATCACTACGCGGAATTGACGGCGTTTCCTTCCAGCCCCAACTCCCTCGCGGTCCCTTTCATGGCCTCGATACAGAACGCGATGTGCTCCTCCAGATCAACGCCCAGGTCAGCGGCGCCGGTGGTTATGTCGTTGCGGTTGACGCTGCGGGCGAAGGCTTTGTCTTTCATCTTTTTTCGGACGGACTTGGCTTCCACTTCAGCCAGCGACTTGCTCGGCTTGACCAGGGTGCAGGCGGTGATGAATCCTGCCAGTTCGTCGCAGGCGAAGAGCGCTTTTTCCATAGGAGTGTCGCGGGATACGCCGGAGTACTCGGCGTGGGACATGATGGCGCGGCGGATTTCGTCGGAGTAGCCGCGTTCTTTTAAGATCTCGTTACCTTTGTACGGGTGTTCTTCCTGGGTGGGATATTTCTCGTAATCGAAATCATGGATCAGTCCAACGATCCCCCAGAGATCCTGATTCTGGCCAAACTTTTTGGCATAAGCGCGCATGCAGGCTTCGACGGCCAGGGCATGCTTGCGCAAACTTTCCGATTGGGTGAACTCAGTTAGTAACCCCCAGGCGGCGTCGCGATCATTCATGGTTTCTTACCTGTTTTCTCCCGGTTTTCGCCGGTTAGTTTTGCTTTTTTAATAAGATACTTCGTGTTTAGGGCCAGAATATCCTTGACATCCACAGGTGTTGTACCTCAGATTACCCTGCAGGTTGGAACATTCGCGAATCTCAGGGGCTAAAGCCCCGGGAATGGACGGGGTTGACGGCACGACTAAAGTCGTGCCCTTTCACAGCAGATTTTGAGTGCTACCCTTCCTTCCTAAGAGTCGCGGTTAATGTTCCAGGAGAAGCCCCCGCTCTGGCAACTCCCACACCTGATGGCTACCACCCTTGCACCTGTAGATTCAAGGGAAGTTGTTCGTTGCGATCACTGCCTGCTGGTCCAATTTCGTACTTCCAATGATCTTTGCCGGCGCTGCCATGCCTCGTTAGACGAGGAAGAGCCGGAAATTGTTGCGGTAGCTCCTCCGCCGCAGATGATGCCGTCCAACGGCCACGGGCGCGGGCATCTGAACCTGGCCGCTTCCATCCGCTCGCTGCGCTTGCGTGGCGGGCTGAGCCAGCGCCAATTGGCATTGCGTATGTCAGTGCCGCGAACTTACGTCTCCAAAATTGAAAATGAAAAAGCGACTCCGACCCTTTCCTCACTGGAACGGCTGGCGCGGGCGCTGGAGGTGACCGTGCCGGACTTGCTTTCGGGCGGCGAGCGTAATCGCCAGGAGGAAATTGGTGAACTGATCAAAGATCAGTTTATCGCGGAGATGCTTCCCTTCGTGTCGCAACTGAATGGGATGCAGATGTCGAGCATCCTGACGCAGGTTCGGGATCTGACTATGCGTCCGCGGCGTACTGCTTAACGTCACGAGTTTATCCGGGCAACCAGCCAACTAGGGCCGGGGTCGTTAAGATCCCGGCTTTTTTAGTTCTCAGCGAAAAACGTTAGAGAATGCCTGGTTACTTCCGTGCAGGGATTAGTCGGCGCGGGGTCCTTCGACTGCGCAGAGCGATTCGTGTTCACGAATCGCTCTACTTCGCTCAGGATGACAATTTTTTTAGAGTTATGCTGCGAAGTCTTCTTCAGCGGGTAGAGGGACGCGCTGCGGCAGGCGGTCGGTGACTTCTGCGAGGGCCGCTAGTTTTTCGGACAGATTGCGGGTCAATGATCCGGGCTGATAGCGCCAGTGATAGTTGCCTTCGTAGCGGCTGGGTGTGTTCAGACGCGCTTCGCTGCCTAACCCGAGAACATCCTGCAACGGAACTACCGACAGGCTCGCCACGGAGGCCTGAGCGACGCGGATCAGGGCCCAGTTGATGCCCTCTTCGCAACATCCTGTGTAGGCTGTGGCGGCGCGACGTTCGTGCTCCGTGGCGCTCGAATTCCACCAGCCGAGTGTGGTGTCGTTGTCATGTGTGCCGGTGTAGATCACGCGGTCCGGGGTTAAGCGGTGAGGTAGGTACATGTGAGCTCCGGGATCGCCGAATCCAAATTGCAGAACCGCCATGCCGGGAATGTTGTGGCGCTCGCGGAGGGCGTGCACTTCGGGGGTGATGTAACCCAGATCTTCGGCAAAGAAGGGTAATCCGCCCAGGGCTTCCTTCAGCTTGTTAAAAAAATCGTCCTTGGGTCCGTCCACCCAGCGGCCATTGATTGCGGTCGGCTCGCCGGCGGGGATCTCCCAGAACTGTTCGAAGCCGCGAAAGTGGTCGAGACGAATGTAGTCGCAGGTTTGTGTCGCCCAGCGTAGGCGCTGAATCCACCAGTCGTAGCCGCGGGAGCGCATCGCATTCCAGTCGTAGAGAGGATTTCCCCAGCGCTGGCCGTTGGCGCTGAAGGCGTCGGGCGGAACGCCGGAAACGACTTCGGGCTCGAGATTTTCTTTGAGGCGAAAGAGATCGCGGTGAGTCCAGACATCGACGCTGTCGTAATCCACGAAGATCGCGATGTCACCCACCACGCGGATAGAATGTTGAGCACAGTAAAAACGTAACGCGTGCCACTGTTCCCAAAAAGCAAACTGGATTACGCGACGAAGAGCAAGTTCAGGCGCGAGAGCGCTACGAACCGCTTCCAATGCCTCAGGTTCGCGGCGTGCCATTTCACGTGGCCACTGGTTCCAGGGCGCGCCACCGTGACGATCGCGCAAAGCGTCGAAGAGAACGAAATCCTCCAGCCACCAGTCGTTGTCCGCGCAAAATTGCTCGAAGCGGGCCTGCGCGTTTCCTGGAGCGCTCTCCAGGAAATTACGTGCCGCTTCTCGGAGCAGCGGCAGTTTGTGCTGACGCACATTCTGATAGTCAATCAAATCCACCTTCCCCGGTAGATCCGTCAAGCGGACGGGATCAATCCAGTCGTGGGCGGCGAGACGTTCCAGGCTGACCAACAGCGGATTGCCGGCGAAAGCCGAAGTCGAAGAATAGGGAGAGTTTCCATTCGCCGGCGGACCCAGCGGCAGCACTTGCCATAAGCCCTGGCGAGCGGTGGCGAGGAAATCCACGAATTGGTACGCAGTTGGACCAAAATCGCCGATGCCGCCACGGGAAGGCAGCGAAATTGGGTGAAGCAGAATTCCGGTGGAGCGAGGGAATGGCATTTCTACTTTCGCTATTCTCTTGAAAGGGGACCGGCGCTGCTAGCCTTCTTCAGGAGCTTGCGAGCGGCTCAGGCTTTTCATCTCGTCTTCGTTAATCTTGATCTTGCCTGATTTTTGCATCTGCTCGCGCAGGTTCTGGACGAAAAGCCCGAAAAGTTCCTGCTGCTTACTCTGAAGGAGCGAGTCGCGTATCTGATCTTTCTTGGCGGCAAAATCCTGTGCGGAAGGCTCTTGCTTTTCCAACAAAGAGAGGACAGCGCCGGTGTTGCCATTTTCAATCGGACCGCTGATCTCGCCGGGCTTCATGCTGAAAACAACCGCGGCTGGCCCCGACAGGTTGCCAAGATCGGGGACCTGTCCATCGGGCAGCACAAAATCTGTGGTTTTAACTGTAGCCCCGACTTCTTTGGCAGCTTTTTTAAAATCGTGCTCAGCTTTGGCGCGGTCGGAAAGTTCTTTCGTCTTTTGAGAAAGCAGAGCGGCAACGCGTTCATTCTTAAATTCAGTTTCCACGCGGCTGCGAATTTCTTCAAAGGTTGGCGTGGCCGGTGGTTTGATCGCAGTCACTTCGTATACGACCACTCCTTGCGGCAACTGTACCTGGTCCGACGGCGACTTCTCACGTTGTTCAAAGGCAGCATTCATGAACTCGGGCGAGTTGCCAATGCCGGGAAGCGAGTCGGTGCGGCTGACGAAATCAGTGCTTATCACTTGAAGGTCGCGCGTGGCCGCGGCTTTATCGAGGCCGGCAGTGCGCGCCTGCGTCAGTAAAGCACTGGCCAGGCTGTCTGCGGCACGTGCGGCTTTTTGTTGCTTGATGACGGATTGGATCTGATCTTTTACCTCATCCAGCGTCTTCAGGTGCGCATCCTGCTTATCGTCGACGTGAATGATGTGGAAACCGTAACTGCTCTGCACCAGATCGCTGGTGCCGCCTTTAGGGAGCGAGAACGCCGCTTTTTCAAATTCGGGAACCGTGCGGCCTTTGCCAATCCAGCCCAGCGAACCGCCATTCTTGGCGCTGCCCGGATCTTCGGAATATTTCTTAGCGAGTTCCGCAAAATTTCCGCCAGCCTTTATTTGCTTAAGGACGTCTTCCGCTTTCTTGCGGGCTTCTTCCGCGCCCTTGGTATCTACTTTTCCATCGGGGCCTGGTAGTGGCGTCTTGATCAAAATATGTCGGACGTTTACCTGTTCAGGGACACGGAACTCATCGCGATGCTGATCGTAGTAGGCTTGCAGGTCATCAGGGGTGACCTGAGTCTGAGCCTCTACCTTGGCGGTTTCGAGCACGACGTAGCGGAGCTTGCGCTTCTCCGGAATCGAGTTGTTGTAAGTAACCTTGTTCCGTTCGTAGAAGGCTTTCAATTCGGTATCGCTGGGATGAATGCTTTTGAGCAGATCGTCTTTACGAAGGACCGCGTAGTCGAACTTGACTTTGGTGTTTCGGCGTTCGAATTCCTTACGAACTTCGGCATCTGTCACCGCCGCGCTGGCTGTGACTAAATTGCGCAGCTTGTCGAACAATATTTCGGATTTAACTTCCTGCTCAAACTCCGGAACGCTGATGTCGGCCTGCCGAAGCCTGGCTTCGTACTCGTCTTGTCCAATGAATTTGCCTTCCGGAAAGAAGACTTGAGCGTAGCGGCCATGTTGCAATTCGTCGCGCAGCTCTTCATCGTTAACCCGCAATCCCAAGCGCTCGGCTTCCACCAAAAGGACCTTCCGGTTAATGAGATTGTCGGCTGCCCGCGATGCAAAAAAGGGCAGCAACATGGCGGCCTGAGCGCCAGCCTTTGGCATCTGCTGACGCAACATTTGCCGGGCCTCACGCTGCACTTCGAGCGTAGTGACGTCCTCGCCGCCCACTCTAGCGACGACGCCGCGTGGAGGAGCGCCAAAGCCGAAGGCGGAGCCGACACCACCGGGCACGAGCGTGATCACCATGGCGGCGCAAATAATCAGCAATAGCCCGCCGAGAACGATCTTCTTCATCGGGCCAGGGGTTTGCAAAAATCGAATCATCTAAAGACTCCAGAAAAATGGGCGGAATGCATTATTATAAACCACGGTCCTGGCCGAAAACCGGCGGGACCCCGGCGCTAGTCAACGCGTGTGCAACTGCATAATGCGAAGCCTGCCGCCGACCCACGCGCACGGTATCGCGGTGACGATCAGCGCGAGGGGATACCAGTGCGGTCCGAAGGCCGGTCCCTTGTTCCACGTCACCACGGCGCCGGTGATGCTCACAATAAGGCCCAGGACACCAAGCACCAGGGCGGGCTCCATGGGCCGATTGGGGGCGAGCCGCGCAGCAATGTAGCTGCCCGCGATGCAGTAGACGGTGCGATAGAGCGTCGCCAGCACGAAGAGCGCGTCTGACATCGGCTGGCCCAACTGCGGGAAGACTCCGGCTATGTGCATCACCACATCCGTGCCCAGGGACAAAACGAAAACGGCGACAAATCCTGCGAGCACGGCACCAATGCTTGTTAAAGTGTTCTTGTTCATACTTTCTCCAGTAGTTTGGCAAGCCGGTCGTAGCTCGCGACCACTCCCTTTTCCATCCCGGACTTAAGGACACCGTCGCGCGCTTCGCGAGACTCGTAGAGAATCGTCTGCGTGAGTGTGGTCTTTCCGCCCTGCTCGACCAGGACGAACGTGCCCACGGCCTCACCGGGATACCAGGACTGGTCAAACTTTTCGGTGGCGACAACGCGCTCCGGCGCCACGATTTCGCGATAAACGCCGCCCATACCCATTTCAGTTCCGTCTTTGTCACGGCGCCACACGTAGCGGTACTTGCCGCCCACTTTCAAATCGATCTCGCAGACCGGCATTGACCAGCCGTCCGGTCCGAGTAGCCATTGCTTGACCAGTTCGGGCTTGGTGAAGGCGTCGAAGACCAGCTTGCGCGGAGCATCGAAGACGCGGGTGATCACGATCTCGCGGTCGCCGCGTGTGGTTAATTTTAGATTTCCCGGGTTGTTCATCGGTGATCTCCTTTATCCCTTAGTGGGCGCTTGGTGCGTACGCGCTTCTTTCCCTTCAGTTCCGTGGTCTTAAGATCATGGAGCAGGGCGTCCAGACGCTGAAAGCTGCTCTCCCAGATACGCCGGTACCGCTCCACCCAGACCTCAAGCTCCTGGAGCGGCGCTGGACGCAATGCATAAATTCGGCGCTGAGCGTCTACGCGGACGTCAACCAGCCCGGCATCACTGAGCACCCGCAGATGTTTGGAGACTTGCGGTTGGCGCAGGTGCAGCCGATGGACCATCTCCCCGACCGGGCGTGGTCCGTCGCGCAACAGTTCGACGATTTGAAAACGGTTGGACTCGCCTAGCGCTTTCAGGGTCTCAATCATGGCCAATGCCAATATGCCTCGACGAGTATATTCTTGTCAAGATATATTCTCATGAAGGAATACATAATCGCCGCCGAAAAGTTTGAGACTGTTCTTGGCCAGTGTCTGTCGCCCCTTCAGGGCCGGTCGGTTGTTGCAGGATTACCCACGGCTGGCGCGGTGGGCTGCATTCTTGCGCCGCTTCGCGGCTGGGTTCGGTTCTTCCGGCGCTTCGCGGCTGGGTACGGTTCTGCGCCGCTTCACGGGGTGGGCTCGGTTGTTTGCGGGTGGGTTCGGTTCTTGCCAGGGCCGACGGTTGCAGTTCACTGCATTGGAACGAAACATTCAGAATTGTGTTCGGTAGAATTGCGTTCGGTGCATTGGAACGAATCATTAAAACGTGTTATTAGTTGCTAACCCGCTGTCGGAATCAATTAAATTAATTTAGCGCCGCCGAGGGTCGCGGCAATGGAGCGCCTTTGAACCTCATCTTGATCTCACGCCTGAATACTGCCTTGCTGAAATTTGGCTTACTGTGGCTGACTTTGTCCTCTCTGCTGGCGGCACAGCAATCGCCCGTGCGGCGCCCGCAGCCTGAGTCGAAACTTTCTCTGCGGGAAGGGTGGACGATGCAGTCCTCCGCCAAGGTACGTCACGGCGGTGATGTGCTTTCCACGCCCCGCTTCCAGCCAGCAGGTTGGTACGCGATTACGGTGCCGACCACGGTGGTGGCGGCTCTGGTGAAACAAAAGGTGTATCCAGATCCGGATTTTGGCATGAACCTGCGCTCGATCCCTGGGGTTACGTATCCGATTGGCATGAATTTCTCGAATCTCCCTATGCAGGCGGACAGTCCGTTTGCAGTTTCGTGGTGGTATCGCAAACAGTTCGTGATTCCGGCCAATTTCAAGGGGAAGAGTATGTGGCTGCAGTTCGGGGGAATCAACTATCGCGCCAATGTTTGGCTGAACGGAAAGCAAATCGCAAAGTCCCAGGATGTGGCGGGCGCATGGCGCACCTATGAATTCAACGTCACGGATGTGGCCAAGCCGGGACAGCCGAATGTGCTGGCGGTGGAAACCTGGGCTCCCACGGAAACTGATCTAGCCATCACTTTCGTGGATTGGAATCCCGCGCCTCCGGATAAGAACATGGGATTGTGGCGCGGCGTGGACATAGTGACCAGCGGACCGGTGGCGGTTCGGTATCCCGCGGTGGCGTCCAAGGTAAATTCTCCGGCGAATGACAACGCTCACTTGACGGTCAGTGCCTTATTGAAGAACGCAACTAACCAACCGGTCAAAGGCATGCTGAAGGGGCGGATTGAGAGCATCGAGTTTTCTCAGCCCGTGGAATTGGCTGCCGGTGAAACCAAGGACGTCGCCTTCGAGCCCGACAAATTTTCCCAGCTGAATATTGCCAGCCCTCGCCTGTGGTGGCCGGCACAGATGGGAACACCAGATCTTTACAAGCTAAATATGGAATTTGATGTGAACGGGAAAGCCTCCGACCGGGCAGAAACTCACTTCGGCATTCGTGAGATTGGTTCGGAAGTAAGTTCTGACAACCATCGTGTGTTTACGATCAACGGGAAGAAGATTCTGATTCGTGGTGGAGGCTGGTCTCCAGACATGATGCTCCGTGAAAATTCTCAGCGACTGGAAGATGAATTCCGTTACGTGCAGGACATGGGCCTGAACACGGTTCGTCTGGAAGGCAAGCTGGAGACTCAGGAATTTTTCGATCTTGCCGACCGCAAGGGAGTCCTGCTCATGGCAGGCTGGTGCTGCTGCGATTTCTGGGAGCATTGGCCGAAATGGAAACCTGAAGATTTTACGATTGCGGAAACATCGCTGCGCGATCAGATGTACCGGCTGCGCAACCATCCCAGCCTGGCGATGTGGCTGAATGGCAGCGATAACCCGCCTCCTCCGGACGTTGAACAGATTTATTTGAATGTCGAGAAGCAGACGCGCTGGCCCAATCCAGTGGTGTCTTCGGCAACCGGTAAGCCGACTCCGGTGACCGGCGACAGCGGCGTCAAGATGACCGGTCCTTACGAATACGTTGCGCCGTCTTATTGGTTGACCGACTCCAAGGCTCCGCAGCCGCATAGTTGCAATCCCGGCGGATGCGGCGGAGCTTATGGATTCAATACCGAGACCAGTCCGGGGCCGGCGGTGCCTCCTATCGAGAGCATGCGCGAAATGCTGCCGAAAGATCATTTGTGGCCGATCGACGATTGGTGGAACTACCACGCGGGTGGCGGCGAATTTAAAGATATCCACGTATTCACGGATGCTCTGAATGCGCGCTATGGCAACGCGACCGGAGTCGAAGACTACACCCTCAAATCCCAACTCATGGGATACGAGGGAATTCGCGCCATGTTCGAAGCGTACAGCCGGAACAAGTACACATCCACGGGAGTGATTCAGTGGATGCTGAACAACGCGTGGCCATCGGTGATCTGGCATTTGTATGATTTCTATTTGCGGCAGGGCGGAGGCTACTTTGGCGCGAAGAAGGCGATGGAGCCGTTGCATCCGGTGTATTCGTATGATGACGGTTCAATCTGGGTTGTGAGCAGTCAATATGCGGATGCAAAGGGTCTGAAGCTTACGGCAAAAATTTTCAACCTGGACATGACTGAAAAGTTTTCGCAGCAGGAAACACTGGACGCTGCGGCGGACAGTACGAATAAAGTTTTGACCTTGAAGGAAATTCAGGATTTGAGCCCGACTTACTTCCTCGCGTTGCGATTGGAAGATGCGAGCGGAAAGGTCGTGGGATCGAACTTCTACTGGCTCTCGAGTAAGCCCGAGACGCTGGACTGGGAGAAATCGAACTGGTACACCACGCCGACCGCTTCCTACGCGGATTACACCTCGCTTTCTCAGTTGCCCAAAGTCAAGCTGAATGTCACCAGCCGTAATGAACGCAAGGGCGAGGGCGCGATCACCCATGTGACTGTGGAGAATCCCAGCAAGAGCCTGGCATTTTTCGTTCGCCTGAAAGTGAACCATGGGGTAAAGGAAATTCTGCCGGTTTTGTGGCAAGACAACTACTTCTCGCTGCTGCCAGGGGAGAAACGCGAGCTTAGCGCGACGTATAGGACCAGCGAATTGGGAGCAGCCAAACCAGCAGTGGAAGTGAGCGGCTGGAACGTGACGTCTCAGTAGAATTTTCGGAAGGGTACGGCTCGAGTTTTGGAAGGGCACGGCTTCAGCCGTGCCGTCTAACTCGCCGAGGACGGGCTTTAGCCACTGATGGTTTTGGATTTAGCGCTGTTACCAACCGCCACCAAAAAAATCGCGCTCTTACCCTCCGCGTGCGGCGAGAAGAACTTGACCACGTCGTCGTCATAGAAGGTGAGGCCGGTCGCGCCCAGGTGCTGCGCATAAGCTCCGAGATAAATTTTCCCTCCGAGAATGCCGGCTTCCAACTGCACGGCGCGATATCCCCGATTGCCAAAGCGCTGCAGAATCGCCCGCAAGTCCGCCATGAAAAAAATGTCCACGGCAGCATCGGCAGGCAACGCTTGCTCCAATCCAAGGTAGCCAGCCTGGGCACGAAAATTCCCCGGCTTGAGACACTCGATCAGCCTACGATCGCGGTGGAAAACATAAGCTCCGGGCTCGACACCTTCCACAGCATTCACGATCAGGTAGAGATGGTTGAGCAGAGATCCCATGGGATCGAGAAAGTCAGCATGTATGCCGCGGGTGGCGCGGTCCAGCATGGTGGAGAGCTGCACCAGCGTGATCGGAGTGCGGGCAAACTTGCGGCTCGAGCCGCGGCGCAGAATCACCTGCTCGATCGGATCGCGAGGTATTTCGGCGTCAGATAAAGGGCGGAGCTGAACCACAGGACCCCTCGGGGGCGGCAGCTTGGTGAGTGGAGTTCGGCCGCGCCACGCCGCGACTTCCGCGGGAGAATGCAGCGAAGAGGCGTCGTGCATTTCGCGCATCCGTGGATAGTCAATTTCAGTGCGAGAAAGCGGAACAGTTTCGAAGCCGAGAGGAGAGACTTCCTCCGGCGGGGGTGGAGGAAGCGACGAGTCGTAGCCGATGGCCACCGATGAGAACGTGACTTCGCGCTGGGCATCGACATCCAGCAAGCGGTTCACGGTTGCATCCACAAAGCCGCAAACCACCTTCGCCGGATGACCCAATGCAGTTGCGACGGCCAGAAGGTTAGCGAGCAGGGTGCCGTTGTCCCAGCCGAAATGGCGGTAGGTGCGGTTCTGATATTTCCAGGCATTGCGCCAGTAAGTACCGGTGCACACGACAATCAGCGGGGCGTGAGCGATGGCGGGTTCGCTGGCGGTGGCCTCAACCAGAATGCCACGGAAATCTCCGGCGCGCAGTTTGCGCAAACCGAACTCGGCGGCGGCGAAATGATAGATACCAGCTTCCAGGTTCGCGAGGTCGCCACAAACCAGATAAAGCTCGATTTCATAGAGCGCCCCGGTGCAGGCGGCGGCGCGAAAGTAGATCTCACCGCCCGGATACTTCCTGTGCCGGGTAATCCCAGCGGAAAGGTAGAGGAGTTGGGCGACTGCCTCTAAATCGGGTGCGGCGTTGGTTTGCGGCGGAACAATCTCGGAGATGGCAGAAAGTGCTGCTACCCCGGTCTGCCGGACCTCGGCAGGCAAACGAATCGGTTCCAGCGTGGCATAAATCTTGAATGCCAAGGGCTGGTTGGCAAAATCTAAGGAGTGCGCGTTGGCACGGACGCTGGCGAAGGAATGCTTCGTAGCGTCGTGATAGGCCTGAGCAGCTTCAGCATTGTCTGGCATGAGGTGATTTGTAAGCCGTCATCGGAGTACTAATACGAGGTGAACCCAGATATTGAAACAGTTTGGCTTCAGCGTGGTCAGTCCTTGGAAGATCACACGTGTTCTGAAACTGACAGGATGTTGCCATCGGGATCTTTAAACCAGGCAACTTTGTCGCCGGTGGGAGCGGTCCAAATTCCGAGTTTGTCTTGCTGGAAAAAACTGAATCTCTCAAACTGGACACCCTTTTCCTGCAGGCCCGCGACCACTTTCTCGATGCCAGAGACCTTCCATCCCAGAATGGTGAACGGTGCAGGTTTGAACTCCGGGGCTTTGGATACTCGCAGCATAATCCCATTTGCGTCCAGCACGAGAGCAAAGCCATCATCTTTGATAAAACGAAGTCCGAGTACGCCCTCGTAAAAAGAACGCGCCTTCTGGGAGTCTTTGGTGGGAACGAATGCGGCAATGTCGTAAGAACCTAACATGCGATTAGCCTCAAGATTCTTCCGGCGGCAGCTCGAAGTCGATGAGGTTGCCGCGGAAGCCCCGGGTCTTCCATGCGCCCACGGCGATGCCGACGGCCATCCAGAGAGCGCCGACAATCCTGGCTTTGGTGCTGAGATTCCACCACAGAATCAGGCAAATGAAGAAACCCAGGAGTGGAGGGAAAAAATTGGACAACTTCTTTTTCTCTTCACGGACGAAGTAGCGAACAAAAGCGGCAGCATTCACGCCCATAAAAGCGATAAGTGCGCCAAAGTTCAGCAAATTCGCTCCTAGTTCGTAGCCCGTCGCCGCGCCGGCAATTGCAGGCAGAAGAAAAGCACCAGCCAATGCCAGAGCGCCGACAAAAATCACATTATTGCGCGGCACACGGCGCTTGGGATCGACTGCGCCGAAAAACTTCTTAGGAAGCGCATTGCTGCGTCCCATCCCGTAGAGCAAGCGCGCGGCGCCGAGTTGCGCGCCCATGCCGGAGCCGAAGTTGGCTACCACCAAAGTGAATCCAACAATCGCGAACAAAGGTTTCCAGGCACGTCCGGCGACGAAGGTGAATGCGGTATCCACGTTGGGGAAGGGCTCGGAAGCGGGCCACACCAACTGGGCGACGTAAACTTCCAAAGCGGAAAGAAGGCCGATCACCACGCAAGTGAGCACTGTGGCCATCAGGATATTGCGGCGCGGGTTCTCGGCTTCTTCCGAAAGCGTGGAGATGCCGTCAAAGCCAATGTAGGTGAGCACCGCCAAAGATGTTCCGCCCAACACTAACTTTGTGTCCCACGTCTGAGGATCGTAGAAAGGGCGAGTGAAGAACGCAGCACCGTCGTGTGGATTTCCGAAAATATAGCGCGCTGCAGCCACAAAGAAGATGGCGATCACCACTCCCATGCCGGCCGCCAAGCCGGCGTTCACGCGGGCGGAAGTCTTGACCCCTTGAATATTCAGTCCGGTAAAAACCAGCGCGAAGAAGATAGCCCATACTCCGTACGGCACTCCGGGAGCGAACACGTGCGCTTGCTGGCTGATCCAGATGATGCAGATCATGGGATTGAGCATGTAGTCCATGACCATGCTCCACCCCGTCACGTAGCCGAGGGCGGGATTAATTTCCTGACCAACATAAGTAAACGCGGAGCCCGCGCTGGGATAGGCGCGCGCCATGCGGCCATAACTGATCGCGGTGAATAGCATGGCAACCATGGCAATCAGAATCGTGGTTACCACGTGCCCATGGCCGCGAGCGCTGAGCACGCCGAACACGGACATTGGAGCCACCGGTTGAATCACGATGACGCCGTACAGAATTAGATCCCAGAGCGTCAGAGTCCTTCTGAGGCGTGGGCCGATTTCAGTGGAGGTGGTTGCAGTGCTCGCCATAGAGGGCGTATTGGATTATGGTTCGCGGGGCGGTGTCAACAGAAATAGCATTCAGCAGTCAGCATTCAGCATTCAGCACTTGGCACTTAGCATTTGGCCAACCATGGCCGCTGCAGATCCAATCGACAACGGCGCTCAGGCTGATTTGGGGAGGGATTTCGCCACTTGCGGAAGATCAGGGGCTAAATGCTAAGTGCTAATTGCTAAGTGCTGCTTCCCCAGTGCTGAGTGCTGAATGCTGAGTGCTACTTTAGAATATTGACGCCATTTAACTTTGCAGGCAAAAGGACAATCATGCGAACTGACAAGTTGCGGGGAGTTGTCATCACCGTTTGTTTTGCTGTGCTGGCGATTTCAGCGCTCGCTCAGACTAGTCCCACAGTCCAGGAGCGGCTGGGATATCCGGCGAATGCGCGCCTGTTGGTCATTCACGCCGATGATCTGGGCATGAACCACTCTGTCAACCGAGCCATCTTTGAGGCGTTGGACAAGGGCTGGGTGACTTCGGCGAGCATTCTAGTTCCCTGCCCGTGGTTCCCCGAGGTCGTGCGTTATGCCAAAAACCATCCCGATGCGGATCTGGGAATTCACCAGGCGCTGAACAGCGAGTGGAATGATTTTCGTTGGGGTCCGGTCAGTTCGAAAGATAAAGTGCCGAGCTTGCTGGATGCCCTGGGATATCTGCCGCTCGACACCCCGGAGGTGGCGAAAAGTGCGAAGGTGTCAGAAGTTGAGACTGAGCTGCGGGCACAGGTCGATCGGGCGCAAGCAATGGGCATCCACTTGACTCACTTGGACTCGCATATGGGAACATTGTTCGCCACACCGGATCTTTTTAAAGTCTACCTTCACATGGGTTACGCCTATGGCTTGCCAGTTCTTTTTGAAAGCGTAACGCCAAGGCAACTTCCTCCTGGCTACGAAGTTCGCAGCAACGAAATTCTGGTGGACAGTGTTTTGCAAATGACGCCGGGTGTTTCCGCCAAAGATTGGCTGGACTGGTACAAGAAAACTCTGAGTCCGTTGAAACCCGGTGTGTATCAACTGATCGTGCATCTCGCATATGACGATGATGAGATGCGCGGCGCTACGTGGGATCATCCCGACTGGGGCGCGGCCTGGCGGCAGCATGATCTGGACATGGTGAAGAGTTCAGAGTTCCGGCAGTTTTTGAAGGAGCAAGGCTTCGCACTGGTGACGTGGAAGGATCTGGCGAAAGCACTGCCGAAGGATTATGGGAAGAAGGGTCAGTGAGGAAGACACTCCGCACTTGGTGAAGACCACCAGGACTGCGATATTCATGTGGTTGATCGCGATGTTCTCGGACCGAGGATGAAGGATGAATATTAAGAACCTGGTCCGAGTCGTGCCCCTCCTCATCTCCTTAATTGGAGTACTAGCCGCTCAGGAAGTCGCGGATGACAAGCCGCTGCTAACGATTTTTCCTCATCCCGAAGGCCGTTTTTGGATTTCAGGACAAGCAAATTTTATTTTTCAGGGTCATGGCGGATTTCCCGCTCTCTATAGTGGGCCCAACAGTCTGAAGAACACCAGCGAGCATGCGCTTTCGCGTGTGTTCACTCTCCACACTGGCGTAGAAGTGATGCGGGGAACCGAGCTGCTGTTTGATGTGGAAAGCACCGGAGGGCGCGGCATCAGTGATGCTCTTGGTTTGGCGGGTTTCACCAATGTGGACGTAGTTCGCAATCCCGATTTGGGTCCCAGGCCGTACATCGCGCGCATCATGGTCCACCAGACAATCGCACTGTCAGGCGCGGAGTCTGAACAGGAGCGAAACCCGCTTTCGATTTCAAAAACGGTTCCGGAGAAGCGGCTGGAGATTCGCCTCGGTAAATTCAGCGCGGCCGATTTCTTCGATACGAATTCCGTCGGCAGCGACGGCCATCTCCAGTTCACGAACTGGACGGTCGTTAATAATGGGGCCTACGACTACGCCGCGGACACGCGTGGGTATACATATGGAGCAATTCTTGAGTATCAGCAGCCGCGCTTTGGTGTCCGGTTTGGCGAGATGCTGATGCCGAAAGTGGCCAACGGCATTGATCTTAACTGGGATCTGAGACGCGCACATGCTGAAAACCTGGAATTCGAAATTAGGCCATCGATACTGACCTCGCAAAAAACGACAATCCGTGCGCTATCGTATTTCAATACCGCCAATATGGGGGATTATCGAGAAGCGGTCGTCGCTTTTTTGCGTGGTATCGATCCTAAGCCGGATATCCAAGCCCACCGGCACCAAGGTTCGTTGAAGTATGGCCTGGGCTTGAACATCGAGCAAACGCTTCCAGCCAACTTCCGGGCCTTTGCAAGGGCGGGATGGAACGAAGGCAGACACGAGTCATTTGCCTACACGGAAGCCAACAACACGGGTTCAGTCGGTATTGATCTGGCTGGAGAGCAATGGCATCGAAAGCTCGATAAGATTGGCTCCGCGTTCGTCAGCAACGCCCTGAGTGATGATCACGCCGAATATCTTCGGCTCGGTGGTCAAGGCTTCCTGCTCGGCGACGGCACGTTGCGTTACCGTCGGGAGGACATATGGGAGACATATTACACCGCCCATATCTGGCGCGGAGTTTTTGCATCTGCTCAAGCGCAATTTATAAGCAATCCGGGATACAACCAGGATCGCGGCCCTTTGTGGGTACCTGGAGCTCGCATGCATATCGACTTTTAGTTTTCACACGAGTCCTAGTCAATTCTTTGTTGTGAAGTCTTCGTCTAACCGAAAAAACCAGCTGAGCCGAAAAGTAGTCATTGTGAACGCCGGAGAATACACCGCTCATTTCTTTGACCGGTCTCGTTCTTCCAGGAATTTCTTCTGGCACTCCTTGGCGGCGGAGAGCAACGGGCCGAACTCTGGACTGCTTCGCAACTTGAACAAAAGTGGATCTGTCTGCAGTGCGGTGAAGGAACAGTAGTTCTTGGCGATCGCGCTCTTAAGCAGACGGACGGCCGATTCCTTCTGATCACAGTAGGCCATGGTGGTCCCGGTAAAATAGTGCGGTTCGGGGTCGGGTTCCAACAGGATTGAAGATTCGGCCTCGTGAACGGTTCGAGCCATGTCGGAAGGCGGCCGCTCCTGTAGGCAGGCTTGCATAAAAGTTTTGTGATAGTAAGGATTGGTGGACATCGACCGAACGTTCTCCCTTGCGTCAGCAATCTTGTTCTCACGCATTAGGGTGTATGTCGTGATGAGAGAGGCCCATTCCGAGCCGGCGTCAAGCCGACCGAAATCCCGGGCACGCGCGGTCTTGCCGAATTGCAAGAAAACCAGGGCACACGAACGAAGGAAGTAGTTTCCTGAATCCAAAGCTAAAGCCGTATCACATTCGCGCACGGATTCGTCCAGCAAACCGGCATAACGAAATACATAGGCCAAGCTGAAGTGGGCCGGTGCGCTTTCGGGCCGCCGACGGACCAGGGCTTCTGCATCCCAATAAGCTTTCGCCAATTCTCCTTCCTCCACGTGGTTGGTGGCGAATTGCGCTGCTGCCGAGACCAGGTCAGGATCGAGAGACAGTGCGCGTTCGTAGGCGGCGTCGGATCGCTGGAACATTTGTTTTCCGCCGGTGGAATACTCCGAGTCATAGTAGTAGCGAAGTCCCAGCGCCGCCCAGGCAGGAGCATAGCTGGGATCGAGACCTACCGCACGCTCCAGCAGCGCGATGGCGGCAGCGTTGGGCGCGGGATCATGGGGCGCGCTGACACTGCGTAAATATAAATCGTAGGCCTCTTCGCTCTTCGGTCGAGTACCAATTTCTGACGTCGCGGATCCTCCGCCGAGCATAGGCACCAAACCCTGCCGCACCTTGGCCGTGACTTGCTCGCGCATGGAAATCAGGTCCAAAGCCGGCACGTTTAACGTGTCGCGCCACAGGGTACGGTTGTTCTCAACGTCGACCGCTTCCAAAATCACTTGCAGCTCAGTTCCCTCCTTTCGATAGTGTCCGGTGACGATGTTAGAAACGCGCATCTCCTGGCCGGCTTTCTGTAGATCCAAATCTTGACTGAGATACTTGCTGGTCGTGGCGAAGGGACGGATGGAAAGGGAATGAACGTAGCTCAATGCTGTGGCGATTTCATCGGGTAGCGCGAGACGGAGATAGTCCGTGTCCTTGTCAGGACCAACATTCTGAAACGGAATCACGGCGACGGTGGTGGGTCTCGCGGAGCTGACCTGTATTTCAGGACGATGCTTCAGTCACAATAGAACTGCAACGAAACTTAGGACAACAACACCTACCAACATGGCGATCTTGAAATATTTTCCGCGAGCGGAGCTGGCCGAAGTTCGTGTGCCTTCAACTCCGATGCCTGCGGAGTTGGAGTCGCGTTTGGCCCGCGCCAGGTCGGCCTTCATTTCCGAGGCGTGCTGATATCTTAATTCCCGATCTTTCTGCAAGGCCTTGCCGATGATGTGTTCCAACTCTGTGGGCACGTCTGGGTTGAAGCGCACCGGCGGAGTTGCGGGCTTATGCAGAATGGCGTCCGAAATCGCTCCAGTTGTGTCACCCCGGAACGGGAGCACATGGTGTGGGAAGTGGCCGATGCGTATCCGGCGCACTGCCGAGCAGGTCAAGCGCCAGAGTAGGTCCAAACAGTAACTTTGTTCTCCCGAACGTTCTCCGCCTATGCGAGAACCGGAGGACGCAGGCTTACCAAGGTCGGCTGAAGATTATCCCTTCGGGTACACCACCCATCTAATTCCCCGTCCAAATAGGTGAGCATCGTCCAAGGAATATTTTTTATTCTCAGTTGGCCATTCAGTAAATCAAGATCAACCACGTTTGGATTCTCACGTACTGCAACTACCACGAATCCATCCTTGACGTTTGGCGTTCTCACGCGGTCACCTTCTTTGGGAATGCGGTCTCTTTCGTTTGCCATGCAGACAGTTTCACCTCTTACGCCTTATACGTGCATCAACAATGCCCGACTCGTTAGCGAAGCCTGCGTTCCGCAGAAGGTTTTTTTACTTTGGTCGGAAGTTCACACTCAAACTGCTCCAATTCAACTAGGGCATCTTCTTTCTGAGTGTGGTCTGAAGTCCGGCCACACTTCGCACAGTACCATTCTTGAATCTCTCTGTTCCAGCGGACATCCGTTTCGAAGGGGGAACGCATCGGTGATGTAGGAACTTGTCACGGGTTTCTAATGAAGGGGCTTTGCTGGTTGACGCTTTTGGAATTTGATATTTCCAAGAGCAAAGGTTGCAGCCCCAGCCCATGAATCCCGCTGATTCAATCCAGACAAGTACCCGCTTCCTCTCCATGCAGACAGTCTCCCCTCTAGAACTGCTGAGACGTTCAAAATTAGCATGAGGTCAGCCCACACATTCATCTCGGAAATATTCCTCTGCTCCTTACGGGTTTGTCTGTATTGCTTCTTCTCAATGAGGCAGACAAAGTGTCATCACCGGGGGAATTTGTGCAAATGCTGAATATCGAAGCTTTCCAAGAGCTATGCCGTAGAGCTTCACAAGAGAAAGACCCCGCCGAACTCGAAACTCTCAAAGAAACCTTGCTATTCATGCTTAAAATCGAGGAAATTGAGTTGTGTGACGCCCAACGCATACCTGTGCCTAAGCCGCAGTAAGCGTACTGACTCCCTCCCAGAGCCGAGCGCACTTCTGGCGGAACGCTGTCTTAACCCTTTTTATATTCAGAGTGCATAACGATTTCGATGTGCTATAACGTGCGTGAGGTACGCTGGTTAAGACGTGGCAGAAACTCGCAGAACTAGCTGCGCACGAACGTGACCCTGATAAGCTGCGTGCGCTCGTTCGGGAACTCACCGAAACGCTAGACCAGCAGAAAAGGGCGTATGATTTCCCCGGAGGTGCTTTATGCACCACCGAAAGCCTACCCGCGCCGAAACCCTCATCGAGCGCATCTACCGGGAAGAAACTGGCTACAAAATGCCACAATCCATCAAGCGCATCCTGCTGAGCAAGCGAACGGACAGACGCAAATCCCACTAGGGTTTAGACCCTTTAAAATAATCGCTTGAGTTTACCTGGGCTTCAACCTGTCGAGGCGCACTTTTGAACAGGCAGGCAGCCAGCCCTATTCGCCGTACCTTTTAATGAGAGACTTGATGATGGAGAGAAAATTTGGGACAGTTTCGTCCTTGCTGATGAAGCAATCCACATTCCCCATTATTTCCGGCACCATCCCTGAATACAGGACAAACGGCACATGCGGCTTGATTGCTTTCAATTGTTGGGCGAGTGCCACGCCCGTTGTTCCACGTAGCATGTGGTCGGATAGAACGAGGGAGACCGCAGCTTCTCGGAACAATTTGAGGGCGTCGGTGCCTGTACTCGCTGCGAGTACTGAATAGCCTTCTCTTTCAAGAACCGCCTTGCGCACCCGGAGATAGGCTTTGTTGTCCTCTACGCACAGGATGGTTGCTTGAGTCGACTGGTGACGGATGGGACGTTCGACGGTTAGCCTGTGCGCCATAACAAAAAATGCCCGACGAGCTAAATTGGATATTCAATAGTAACACTTCAGGCACGAAACGTGACAGGTCCGCAAATTAACGTTTGTCCGCCATCGAACTGAAAAAAACTCGTCACAAAGGAGTAGTCTGGTATCGTCTCTTCAACGCATCCTTCCGCCGTACCCCTTCTTGGAGACGGTTTCCTGCGAAATCTGACAATTGTCGCAAGGAGCCGTTTATGGCAAAGAAGTCGTCTCCTCCTGGTGCCGAGTCAGAAAGCACAAACTGGCGGGAACTTTACCGAGATGCCATTCTTGAGTTGAACCCATCAAAACTTCCGCAACACATTGTTGAAGCCGAGAGAGCGCTCATTGAGCGTGGGCGGGAATTGGTGCAGGAAGCTGGAGACAACAGCGAAGAGGAACGTGCTTTGGAGGATGCCACGTACTTCTTACGTGCGCTACGCAGGATTGAAGTACAACCCGAGCAGTCATGTCCGCAGTTCACCAGACTGAGCGATGTGAAAGTGGCGTGACGAGGGTCACTGGAATGGAAACAACGTCTAACGCCGAACTTCTTCAATCCTTCAAGGACTTCTTTGACCGGAAGTCTGCTATTCTGCTGGAGCCAACCAAGTGTGAGTGGTGCGGCTCGACCCTAGAATATTTCGACGCTCAATTTTGGTTCTACGAAAACGAGAAGGAATGGACGATACCGCTACGCTTCTGCCCATCGTGTGACCTTCAGCCCCGGCAGTAGTCATTACGGGCGTAACCTGTTAGCTCTGGCGTACAGCAGGTAGCATTCCTTCGTGCCAGAGAAGTCAAGAATGGACTGGTGGTTCACAGGGTCAATTCTTCTTCTGGGTATTTCCATCGGGGGATTCGCCTACCTGTTTTGGGAGAGTTATTCCGTCACTACGAGATGAAAATGAAACGCATCATGTGTCGCCTGTTCGGTCTATTTTTTCGGCGTGCGACTCGCTCTAAGGTGATTGCATTTCCCCGC